>OBJZ01000055.1_pt1 | contig 131691 bp, 118 predicted proteins | sample 1481641 | NCBI WGS metagenome assembly OBJZ01 (sample SAMN02364493, study PRJEB22542) | human gut metagenome | isolation source: fecal sample | host: premature infant | place: USA: Chicago, IL | collected 2012-01 | reverse complement strand
CCGCCCGCCGATGCCTTCGGCGGGCGGACTCACTCGCCTACGCTGATCTTCAGGCCGGCAGCGATGGCGAATGGCGTGAGTGTCAATGCTAGCGCCGTCAGGCTCGCCAGCCACAATAAATGTCCGCTGCTGGGCAGTCCCTGCAACGAAGCCTGCAGCGCCCCGCTACCGAGAATCAGCACCGGGATGTACAGCGGCAGGATCAGCAGCGCCAGCAACAGGCCGCCGCGCTTGAGGCCCACGGTCAAGGCCGCGCCGACGGCGCCGAGCAGGCTCAGCACCGGCGTACCGAGCAACAGGGAAAGCAGCAGCACCGGTATGCAACGGGCCGGCAGGCCCAGCATCAGCGCGAACAGCGGCGACATCAGGACCAGGGCCAGCCCGGAAAACAGCCAGTGTGCCAGCACCTTGGCCAGCACCAGAAGAGCCAGGGGGTGCGGCGAAAGGACCCACTGCTCCAGAGAACCGTCCTCGAAATCGCTGCGGAACAGCCCTTCCAGCGAGAGCAGCACGGCCAATAGCGCCGCCACCCAGACCAGACCGGGCGACAAGGTTTGTAGCAATTGGCTTTCCGGCCCGACCGCCAGGGGGAACAGGGCGATGACGATGGCGAAGAACACCAGCGGGTTGGCCAGCTCCGCCGGTCGGCGGAACAGCAGGCGTGCCTCGCGCGCCAGGAGCAGGCTGAAGACGTTGCTCATGCCGGGTCGCCCAGCGCCGGCTCGACCGTCGCGCCGCTGGCCGCCTTGAGCGCACCGAGGTCCAGCTCGCGGTAGCCGGCGGGCACCTGCTGCAGGCTGTGGTGGGTGGTCAGCACCACCATCCCGCCGCGCTGGCAATGCCCGGCCAGGTGCGCTTCCAGTTGCGCCACCCCCTGTTTGTCGAGGGCGGTGAAGGGTTCATCGAGGATCCACAAGGGCGGTGCGTCCAGGTACAGGCGGGCCAGCGCCACGCGGCGTTGCTGGCCGGCGGAAAGGGTGTGACAGGGAACGTCCTCGAAGCCACGCAGGCCGACGTCGGCCAGGGCCTGCCAGATCGCCTCGCGGCTGGCCGGCTGGTGCAGCGCGCAGAGCCAGGTGAGGTTCTCCTCGGCGCTGAGCAGGCCCTTGATTCCCGCGGCGTGGCCGATCCACAACAGGCTGCGGGCCAGTTCGCCGCGCTGTTCGGCGAGCGGCCGGCCGTTCAGGCGGACTTCCCCGGCGGTCGGCTGCATCAGTCCGGACAGCAGGCGCAGCAGGCTGGTCTTGCCGCTGCCGTTGGGACCCACCACCTGCAACATCTCACCGGCGGCCAGGCGCAGGTCGAGGCGCTCGAACAGCATGCGCCAGTCGCGCTCGCAGGCGAGCCCGACGGTTTCCAGCAAGGGGCTGGCTGTGGGGACTTCAGCAGGATCGGACATCGAACAACATCGCCAAGCGTCTCTCCTCGTCGCGGCGCCGGAGGCCTTCACGGAACAGACCCTAAAGTCGGGATAAACACGGCCGCTATACTGGTGACGACGCGGCCAGCCTGTTTGACAGGCGCGGCATTATACACGCCCTTCCCCAGCCTCCGCAGGGTCGTTTAAGACAGGTTGTTACCCATGCCAGCCGAGATAGGCGCTTCCCCGCCACTACCCCCGGTCTCCGCCCCACGCCCGCTGCCGCCGGCGCAATCGCAGGGCAACGCCCAGGCCGACGCCGAGATGACCCTGAAGCTGGTGCAGACCCTGGCCGGCCTGCTGGGCGAAGGCGAGTCGGGCAAGGCCGAGGTGCTGGCGGTCAAGGAAGGCCTGGCGAACAATTTCCAGGTCCTGCTCAAGCTGACCCTGGCGAACAGCGGGCAGAGCCTGGTGGAAGTGCAGAGCAATCGGCCGCTGGTGCCGGGCAACCTGCTCAACGTCAGCGCCACCAGCAACACCAGCGTGGTTGCAACCCTGCTCGACAGCATGGCCGGCGCTGGCCCGCTGAGCAGCCTCGACCTGGAGCAACTGCCGCCCGGCACCCTGCTCCAGGGCAAGGTCCTGTCCAGCACCGCGCTGCCGGCGGACAAGGCCCAGCAGGTGGTCTACCGGGTCCTGCTGAACCTGCTCAACACGCCGCTCGCCGGCAGCAAGCTGAGCCTCGACTCGCCCCAGGCGCTGCCGGTCGGCAGCCTGCTCACGGCGCTGGTGAAAAACAGCCAGCAGATCGACTTCTTGCCGCTCAGCGGACGCCTCGACCAGCTTGCGCTGGGCCAGCAACTGGCCGGGCAGAGCGCCCGCCAGGCTTCCCTGGAAGGCCTGTTCGCCGCCCTGCAGGGGCTGAACGGCCGCAACGACCTGCCGGACAGCCTGCGCCAGGCCGTGGAGCGCCTCTTCGCCGGCCTGCCGGAGGCGCAGAAGATGGGCGATTCCAAGCTGCTCGGCCAGGCCCTGCAGCAGAGCGGCCTGTTCCTCGAGGCGCGCCTGATGCAGGGCGCCACCGATCATCTCGGCCAGGACCTGAAGGCCAACCTGTTGCGCCTGTTCGCCCAGCTGTCGCCGCTGCCGCCGACCGGCGCCCAGGCGCCGGGCATGTTCGCCGGCAACACGGCGAACCTGGCCCAGGCGCTGCCGGCCTTTGTCCGCAACGCCCTGGGCAACCTGGGACAGAGCGCCAACAAGACCCAGGCACTGAACTTTCCCCTGCCGAGCAAGGTTCTCCAACTGTTCGACGAGGACATGGAACTGGAGTCACTGCTGCGCCTTGCCGCCGCGGCGATCTCCCGCCTGCAGACCCATCAGTTGTCGAGCCTGGCGCAGACCAGCACCCTGCCGGATGGCACCCAACTGGCGACCTGGCAGATGGAGGTGCCCATGCGCCATCAGCACTCGGTGGTACCGTTGCAGGTGAAGTTCCAGGAAGAACAGCGCAAGACCGGCGAAGAGGCCCGCGAAAGCCTCTGGCGCGTCGAACTGGCCTTCGACCTGGAGCCGCTGGGACCGCTGCACGCCCAGGCGACCCTGCTACGCGGCAGCCTGTCCAGCCAGCTTTGGGCCGAGCGAGACGCGACCGCGCGGCTGGTCGAGCATGAACTCGGCCACCTGCGCCAACGCCTGCGCGACGCCGGCCTGACCGTTGGCGAGATCACCTGCCAACGCGGCCGCCCGCCCCAGGGCCCGCGAGCGACCATCGAACAACGCTGGGTAGACGAAACCGCATGAACAGAAAGCAGTCACCCGCCCCGCGCCAGGCCATCGCCCTGAGCTACGACGGCCAGGCCGCGCCGACCCTTTCCGCCAAGGGCGACGCCGAACTGGCCGAGGCGATCCTGGCCATCGCCCGCGACTACGAGGTACCGATCTACGAGAACGCCGAGCTGGTCCGCCTGCTCGCCCGCCTGGAACTCGGCGACGCCATTCCGGAAGCGCTGTATCGCACCATCGCCGAGATCATCGCCTTCGCCTGGCACCTGAAAGGCAAGTGTCCCGAGGGATTCGCGCCGGACGCCGCGGATGGCAACCAGATGCTGCTACTCGGCGGTCCCGGCGACTGAGCCAGCCCGCACGGCGAAACATCCGCACGCACATCAGCTCCAGGACCTCGCCGCTGCGCGCTAAGCTGCGCAGCCTCCGACCTCGGCAAAGGAGCGCCCGATGAACTTCGTCTTTCCCCACCCGTTGGACACCCCGCGCCTGCGGCTACGCACTTTCCGAGAGGAAGACGCCGCGCCGCTGTTCGCCATGATGTCCGACCCGGAAGTCATGCGTTACTGGAACACACCGCCGTGGACGACCCCTGCGCAGGCCCGCGAGGCGATCCTGCGGGACAGCCAGGCGCTCGTCGACGGCGAATACCTGAACCTGGCCATCGAGCGTCGAGAAGACGGCCAATTGCTCGGCAGTTGTATCCTCTTCCATTTCGAGAAAGGCTCGCGCCGCGCCGAACTCGGCTACTGCCTGGCACGTGCAGCCCAGGGCCGGGGTTACATGGGCGAGGCGCTGCGCAGGCTGCTGGCGTTCGCTTTCGATGAAATCGACCTGAACCGCCTGGAGGCGGAGATCGATCCGCGCAACCGGCCTTCGGCCGCCAGCCTGGAGCGCCTGGGCTTCCGCCAGGAGGGCCTGCTCGCACAACGCTGGATCGTTTCCGGAGAAGTCTCCGACTCGGCGCTCTACGGATTGCTCGCCGAGCACTGGCGCAACCGCTGAAGGAGGAACCACCGGCAGGGCCCGCCATCCGTCGCTTTCCACAGAACCTGTCGTTCGCGCAACGGTCTTTAGACGGCACACCACATGCCTGCGGAGGCATCCCTCAAATGAAAAAACATACCCTGTTCGCCGTAGCTGCTCTCGGCCTGCTGTTCGCGGGCAGCACCCTGCTGCCTGGCGAGCTTTCTCCTGTCGGCTCCGCCTATGCCAAGGGCGGAAATGGCGGCGGCAACGGTGGCGGTCATGGCGGCGGTCATGGCGGCGGCAAGGGCGGCAGCCATGGCGGCAACCTCGGCGGCCACTCCAGCAAAGGCCATGGTTCAGCCACCTCCGGCATCGCCAGCTCCCGCGACAGCCGCGGGCTGTCGCAGGCCAGCGCGATCTCCGCCACCACCCCCGGCGATCACAACAGCAAGGGCTTGAGCAACGCCATCGGCTCTTCGACCAAGAACGACCGCTGACCGCCAGTGGCGACCACGAAAAAGCCGGCCTTCGCGCCGGCTTTTTCGTGCCCCGCCCACACGGCTCAGGCGAAACCGCCGTTGACCCGCAGCACCTGGGAATTGACCCAGGTCCCGTCCGGCCCGGCGAGGAAGGACACCGCCGCGGCGATCTCGTCCGGTTCGCCGAGACGCTCCAGCGGCGCCAGCCTGGCGATCTGGTCGATCTGTTCGGCGCTCTTGCCGTTGAAGAACAGCTCGGTGGCCACCGGGCCGGGCGCCACCGCGTTGACCCTGATGTCCTGGCCGCGCAACTCGTTGGCCAGCACGTGCACCAGCCCCTCGACCCCGGACTTGGACGCGATGTACGGACCGTAGCTGGGCAGCGCCCGGGCGATCACGCTGGTGGACAGGGCAATGATCCGTCCGCCGCGCTCGACATGCCGGGCAGCCAGGCCGAGCACGATGAAGGCGCCGCGCAGGTTGGTGCGGATCACCCGGTCGAAGCCCTCCAGGTCGCCGTCGGCGATCTTCAGGTAGGGCATCGTGCCGGCGCTGTTGACCACCACGTCGATGCGGCCGAAGGCGCTCCTGGTGGCTTCGAACAGCTTGTCCATGTCCTCCGGGCTGGCCACGTCGCCCTGTACGGCGATGGCCGTGCCGCCGGCGGCGACGATTTCGGCCACGACCTCGTCGGCCATGGTCTGGTTGCCGGCATAGTTGACCGCGACCGCGAAACCGTCGGCGGCCAACCGCCGGGCAATGGCGCGACCGATGCCGCGGGAGGCGCCGGTGACGATGGCGGCTTGGGTGATGTCAGGCATGCTGGGACTCTCCTGGAATGAGCGTGGCGACAGCCACGCATCGACAGGGAAAGTCTAGAAGCCGGGTATTGGCGGATAAACAGCAGACAACCGTCATGACTATCCAGGATTTCCGGACAATACCGATACGCGGTCACGGCTTGCGCGCGATCCAGGCGTACTGCTGACGCTTCTCCTCGCCCAGGCGCTGGCGTCGGCGATGACTGGCGAACGCATCGCCGGAACAGTAGGTGCAGACGGCGCTGGCTTCGATCTGCGCCGGCCCGACGCCGGCGGCCTGGAACAACTGGCGACAGAAGGCCACCAGGTCCAGCCAGGCGCCCTGCTCCGCCTGCCTTGGCTCGGGCGGAGCGAACCGGGGTGGCCGCTCGGGGAGCGGACGACGCTGGCTCCAGGGCGGCACCGCGCCCTCCCAGAGACGGCCGTGGCCGACCTGCAACGCCTCGATGAACCCGGCACTCACCTCGTAGCAGCAGGCTTTGATCCCGGGACCGATGGCGACCCGGATGTCCGCGCTGGCGACGCCGCGCGCATTGAAGCGCGCCACCGCCGCGCCGACGATACCGGCGACGAGCCCCTGCCAGCCGCCGTGCAGGGCGGCCACCACCCGACCGTCGCGACTGCTCATGAGAATCGGCAGGCAGTCCGCGGTGACCACCGCGACCGCCAGCGGCCCTTCGCTGAAAACACCGTCGGCGGCATGCCGTCCCGATTCCGACAACGAGCGCGCGTCGACGATCTCGGCGCCATGCACCTGCCGGCAATGGAATATCCGTTCGGAGAGTGCCTGGCCGGCTTGCTGGAAGCCATGCTCGATGCCTTCGATCGCCTTGAGGATGTCGGCCTGGACGGTCATGCTGTCTCGCCATGGAAGGTTGGAAAACGACCTTACCTCATCTTCCCGGAAGCCGCCTCAGGCGATGCCGCGCAGGAGGTCGGGGCAGCCGCGATCACGCTTGATCAACGCAGCCAGGGCGACCTGGCCCAAAGGCCGGTCGGACACCGCGCCGATGCTCAGGCCATGGCCTCTGCTCCACTCGAACAACAGGCGCTTCTCGCGGCAATCGAGTTCGCCCACCAGCAGGAAGCGCCGGATGCTGCCGCTGCGTCCCAGCATCGCCAGCGTGCCCTTGCAGCCCTGGTCCAGGCGGAATCCGTCGTAGAGGCAATAGTCGTACGGGTAACCCTGGTCCAGGGAGCGCCGCAGCTCCCGTCGGTCCAGGCACAGGCTCAGGTGGAAGTAGCCGCAGCGGTTGAACAGCGCTCCGTACCTGAGCAGACGGCCGGGGTTGGCGCACAGCACCATGGCGCGCAGGGGTATTGCAGGCATCCTTGTGGCCTCCTGGAAACGTGCGGGTTGACCAGGACCGATTCTAGAAAGCGACAGCCGCGCAATTAATAGGACTTTTCCTCTAAATGCCTACCTGTGATCCGAAGCTTCCTCCTGGCCCAGGTTACGCAGGACACGCTCGGCCTGGCGCCTCAACGGCTCGCGCAACTCCAGCGGCTGCCTGACCTCGAAGTCGAACGGCAGGCCGCACAGGCGCCGGGCGAACCAGTCCAGGTCGTCGGTGCTGGCGCGCAACAGCGTACCGCCATCGACCTCGGCGAGCAGACCGAGGGGCTCGCCGAGCACCGCGACCACCTGCTCCCTCGCCGCCCGCATCAGGATTTCCACCGGGTAGGCGCGCGGCATCCGGGCGAAGCTCTCCCGCAGGTGGCGGAGGGTATCGAAATCCGCCGGTCGCTCGAAGCGCTCCGCCAGCATGCGCGGCGCGTCCAGGCGATCGAGACGGAACGAGCGCAACGCCTGGCGCAGGTGGCAGAAACCGCTGACGTACCAGCAGCCGTTGCGATAGGCCAGGCCGTAGGGATCGAGTTGGCGGAGGGTTTCGGCGCCCTGCGGGTCGCGATAGCGGAACTCGACCCGCGCACGGACCTGGGCGGCTTCGGCGAGGGTCGCCAGCGCCGCCACACTGGTTCCCGCCCGGGCGCGGGCCAGGTCCAGGCTGGCGGTCTCGCGGAGCGCCACGAGGCGCCGCCGCAGCGCAACGGGCATCACCCTGCTCAGCTTGGCCTGCGCACTTTCCAGGGCCAGCTCGCTTTCGCCCAGGCCGAGACTGCGCACCGCCAGCAGGCCGAGGGACACGGCCAGGGTTTCCTCCGCGCTGAACATCAGCGGCGGGAGCTTGAAACCGGCCACCAGGCGGTAACCGCCATGGCGTCCGCGCTCCGCCGAGATGGGAATGCCCAGCTCCTCGAGGGCGACGATATAGCGACGCAGCGTCCGTCCATCCACCTCCAGGCGCCTGGCCAGCTCGCTACCGCTGAGTTGGCCGTGGCTCTGCAGCAGTTCGAGCAGGGCGAGCACGCGCACCGTGGGCTTGGACATTTTTCGATCCGCCGGAAAAAACAGGACCGAATATAGCCTATATCCCCTCTACCCTGCGTTCAGCCCGGTTGCGATGCGCAACGTGCGTTACCTGAACGGAGATGGAAAATGGAACCTGTACTGTTTTATGGCGTACCCCACGGCTGTTCCTTCGGCTCGATCGTGGCCCTCGAGTGGCTCGGCCGCCCCTATCGCCTGTGTCGGATCGAGATGCCGCTGGAGACCGGCGAGCGCACCTACGTGCGCCTGAACCCGGTTCGCCAGACGCCCACCCTGCTCCTGGAGGACGGCCGCGCGCTCAGCGAAAGCCTGGCCATTCTCCAGCACCTGGCGGCGCGCGACCTGTGCAGGAAGCTCGGTTATCCGCAGGGCAGCGCCGAGTTCGACGAACTGAACTTCGCCCTCGCCCTCCTGCATACCGAATGCCATTCGGCCTGGGGAGCCCTGTTCTATCTGGAGGACGCCGACGCAACCACGACGGCAAGGGCGCTGACGCGCGCGGCGCGAGCCTATGGCCGGATCGACAAGCTGCTCGGCGACCGCAAGTGGCTGGCCGGCGAAGGGCCGAGCGTGGCCGACGCCTACCTCGCGGGTACCGCTCGCTGGGGACGGGAGCTGGGCTACTTCGACCTGCAACACGACTTTCCGCGCCTGCATCGACACCTGGAGAAGCTGGAGCAGGACCCGGCGGTGCGCTTCGCCCATGCCATCGAGGATCGCCTGCCGGCGCAGAGCTGCGGGGAGTTCAGGGGAGAGGTGACACTGGCAGAAGTGGCGAGCCGCCTGCTCGCCTGAAAAGCGCCAGCGCCAGCGCCGGGCCGGCGACCGTCACTTGCCCTTGGCTTCGTGCAGGCGCGCCACCAGCTCGGCCTCGGCCTGCGACAGACCGCAGGCCTGGGTCAGGTCTTCGGCGCTGGCGCCGAGCCCGACCAGGCGTGCGGCCTGGCTGAACGACAGCGTGGTCGGATCGCGCTGCTCCAGGCGCGCGACCCGGTCGGGAAGCGGCGCGAGTTGCTTGCCGAGGTCCTGCAAGGCCTCGCCCATGCGCACGTTGACCTGCTGGTAGGACTCGATGCGCTTGCTCAGCTCCTTGAGCCGGCGCTCGCGCGCGGCGCCCTCCTCCGCCTGCTGCGCCAGCGCAGCTTGCAGGCGGCGCAATTCACGGCGCAGCCACAGGCACGCCGCCGCCAGGCCGAGGCAGGCGGCGAGCGCCAGTGCCAGCGCGACGACCTCCATCTCAGCAGGCCCTCGTGTCGGTAGAACGCATCAGATGCTGCCCAGCTCCGACCATTCTTCCTCGGTCATCATCTTGTCCAGCTCGACCAGGATCAGCAGCTCGCCGTTCTTGTTGCAGACACCCTGGATGAACTTGGCCGACTCTTCGTTGCCGACGTTCGGCGCGGTCTCGATTTCCGACTGCTTCAGGTAGACCACCTCGGCGACGCTGTCGACCAGGATGCCGACCACCTGCTTGTCCGCCTCGATAATGACGATCCGCGTGTTGTCGCTGACCGGCGCAGGGTCCAGGCCGAAGCGCTGGCGGGTGTCGATCACCGTGACCACGTTGCCGCGCAGGTTGATGATGCCCAGCACGTAGCTCGGCGCGCCCGGCACCGGGGCGATCTCGGTGTAGCGCAGCACCTCCTGGACCTGCATCACATTGATGCCGTAGCTCTCGTTGTCCAGGCGGAAGGTGACCCACTGCAGGATCGGATCTTCGGCGCTTTGCGCGGTGGCTTTGCTCATTCCCCTAACCTCTCGAAAACCGCCGCAAGTGGCGGAAGCTGTCTATCAATGGTCGCCGTGCAGGCGCTTGACGGCGCCGCTGGCGATCAGTTCGGCGAGCGCCGCCACATCCAGCAGCGCACACATGTGTTCGATGACCGTGCCGGCCAGCCAGGGCCGCTGGCTACGCTGGCTGCGCCATTTCACCTCGGCCGGGTCGAGGCGGATCGAGCGGCTCACCTGGTGCACCGCCAGCCCCCACTCGTAGCCCTGGACCGAGATCACGTACTTGAGGCCGTCGCGATAGTCGTCGCGGTAGCGTTCGGGCATCACCCAGCGTGCGGTGTCCAACACCTTCAGGTTGCCCGCCTGCGACGGCAGGATGCCGAGGAACCAGTCGGGCTGGCCGAACAACGGGGTCAGTTCCTGGTTCTCCAGCGGATAGATCGAGCCGAGGCACACCAGCGGCACCGCCAGGGTCAGCCCGGCGACGTCGAACAGCAGGCACTCGAAGGGCTCCGCCGCCCAGGCCGGACGACCGTCGTCGAGCAGCGGCAGGTCGAGCAGCGGCGGCTCGCCGACGCTCGCCGGGGCGCTCGGCACGCGCAACTCGATGACTTCGTGGGGCCGTGGCTCGACCGGCAGCTCGCGCAACGTCGTCGGTTCGTCGAGCAGGGCCGCCGGCGCCGGCGGAACCAGGCGCGCATCGCGGACCTGCTCCTCGAGCACCGCGGCCTCGAACTCGTCGAACCCGTGGTCGACCGGCAGCGTTTCCAGCGCCGGGGCCGGTGTCGCCACTTCGGCGACCGCCAGCGCGACAGGCTTCAACGGCGCGGGCGCAGGCGCTGGCGGCGTCTCGACGAGAGGTTCCAGGTCCTCGAAAGTGGCCTCCTGGAGCAACGCATCCAGGTAGGACTGCAAGGCCAGTTGCGAACGGGTGGCGGTGGCGGCGCTCATGTGGGTATTCCGCGACAGGGGTCTACAACGGTTATCGGCCGCACTCCGGTGCGGCTTGAATGCGCCTGTCGGCGCGGCGACCGGCGCGCCATCAGGCCACCCGGGTGGCCGGCTGCTGCGCCAGCAGATGCTTGAGCAAGGCGCGGTAGGCGATCACCCCGCGACTCTTGCCGTCGTGCTGCGACGGCGTGACCCCGGCCCGGCTGGCATCGCGCAGGCGGGTATCGATGGGAATGAACGCCTGCCACAGGTTGTCCGGGTAGTTCTCGTTGAGAATCCGCAGCGTGCTCAGCGAAGCCTGGGTCCGCCGGTCGAACAGCGTAGGTACGATGGTATAGGGCAACGCCTGTTTGCGCGACCGGTTGATCATCGCCAGGGTGTTGACCATCCGCTCCAGCCCTTTCACCGCGAGGAACTCGGTCTGCACCGGGATCACCAGGTGCTGGCTGGCGGCCAGGGCGTTGACCATCAGCACGCCGAGCAGCGGCGGGCTGTCGATGATCGCATGGTCGAAATCCTGCCAGAGCTGCGCCAGGCTCTTCGAGACCACCAGGCCGAGACCGCTCTTGCCCGGCGACTGGCGCTCCAGGGTGGCCAGCGCGGTACTCGACGGCAGCAGGGAAATGCGTTCGTTGCTGGTGCTGCGCAGCAGCGAGGCCGGCAGCCCCTCGGGGACGTTGCCCTGGTGCAGGAACAGGTCGAAGGCGCTGTGCTCGAGGGTGTCCGGGTCATAGCCGAAATAGCTGGTCATCGAGCCGTGGGGGTCCAGGTCGACCACGACCACACGCTTGCCGGCATCCGCCAGCAGGCCGGCCAGGGCGATGGACGAGGTGGTCTTGCCGACCCCTCCTTTCTGATTGGCGACTGCCCAGACTTTCATTGCTCTATTCTTCCTGGCATGGGTCCACCCGGTTGGGGCCGCACTACTGGCCAGTTCGGCCCCGGCGCCCGTACGCAAACCATGTTTCGCGCGCTCATGGCGAAGGCGACGGGGAATTGACGGTTGCCGGCGCGGGCGCCGGCGTACCGCCAGTATCTGCAGCTTGCGTGCCAGCTGCCGAGCCTGCGTGGCGGAGCGCCGAATCCGGCTGCGCCTTGCCGCTGCCGACCCCGCTGACGCTGCGCCGTACCTCCAGGTTGCGCGAGATCACCAGCACCACCCGGCGGTTCTTCGCCCGCCCTTCGGCGCTGGCATTGTCTGCCACCGGTTGAAATTCACCATAGCCCACCGCAGCCATCCGCGACGGCTCGACCCCATCGTTGCCGAGCAGGCGGACGATGCTCGCCGCCCGCGCCGCCGACAGTTCCCAGTTGGTGGGATAGCGCGGGCTATGGATCGGCACGTCGTCGGTGAAGCCCTCGACATGGATCGGGTTCTTGTAGGGCGCCAGGATCTTGGCGACCTTCTCGACGATATCGAAGGCGGCATCGTTGGGCAGCGCATCGCCGCTGGGAAACAGCAGGCTGGAATTGAGAGTGATCTCGATCCACAGCTCGTTGCCGCGCACGCTCAACTGGTCGGAGGCGATCAAGTTGCCGAAGGCATCGCGCACGCTGTCGGCGATCCGCTCCAGCGAGTCGGCGCTGGCCGCGTTGTCGCTGGGCTGCTCCTCGACGCTGGTGCGCTCCGGCTCGGTGGTGCGCGGCCGCTCGTCGCCGATGGGAATCGGCTTCAACGAGCGGTCGGGCTGGTTGAACACGCCGGTGAGGGTCTCCGAGAGGATCTTGTACTTGCCCTCGTTGATCGAGGAAATCGAATACATCACCACGAAGAAGGCGAACAACAGGGTGATGAAATCGGCATAGGAAACCAGCCAGCGTTCGTGGTTCTCGTGTTCCTCCTGGTGGCGACGGCGACGCTGCATGCTCGGCTCCGGTCAGTCCATGAAGCCTTGCAGCTTCAACTCGATGGAACGCGGGTTCTCGCCCTCGGCGATGGACAGCAGGCCCTCCAGGAGCATCTCGCGGTAGCGCGACTGGCGCAGCACCAGGGTTTTCAGCTTGTTGCCGATCGGCAGCAGGAGCAGGTTGGCGAAGCCGACGCCATAGATGGTGGCGACGAAGGCCACGGCGATGCCGCTGCCGAGCTGCGCCGGGTTGGCCAGGTTGCCCATCACATGGATCAGGCCCATTACCGCGCCGATGATGCCGATGGTCGGCGCATAGCCGCCCATGCTCTCGAACACCTTGGCGGCCTGCAGGTCGCGGCTTTCCTGGGTGAACAGGTCGACCTCGAGGATGCTGCGGATGACTTCCGGCTCGGCGCCGTCCACCAGCAGTTGCAGGCCCTTGCGCGCATAGGGATCGGGCTCCGCGTCGGCGATGCTCTCCAGGCCGAGCAGGCCTTCCTTGCGCGCGGTCATGCTCCAGGAGACGATCCGGTCGATTCCCCCGGAAAGATCCTCGCGCGGCGGGAAGAACACCCAGCCGAGCATGCCCAGGCCGCGCTTGAGCACGTTCACCGGGGTCTGCAACAGCGCCGCGGCCAGGGTGCCGCCGATCACGATCAGCGCCGCCGGACCGTTGAGCAGGGCCCCCGCGTGGCCGCCCTCGAGAAAGTTTCCGCCGACGATGGCGACGAACGCCAGGATGATCCCGACCAGGCTGAGCACATCCATCAGCGCGTCCCCTCGGCTCGGCGAAGGCGCGCGCAGGTCGTCACGTGGGTGGCCATCGAAGGCAGTCTCCTCATTCCTGCACGCACGCTTACTGGCACGCCTCGACCAGGTGCCGGCCGATGTCGTCGAGCCCGTACACCGCGTCCGCCAGGTTGGCCTTGACCACGGCCATCGGCATCCCGTAGATCACGCAACTGGCCTCGTCCTGCGCCCACACCTGGCTGCCGCCCTGCTTGAGCAGGCGCGCACCCTCGCGTCCGTCGGCGCCCATGCCGGTGAGGACCACCGCCAGGACCTTGTCGTTGTAGGCCTTGGCCGCCGAGCCGAAGGTCACGTCGACGCAGGGCTTGTAGTTCAGGCGTTCGTCGCCGGGGAGGATGCGCACCGTGCCGCGGCCGTCGACCATCATCTGCTTGCCGCCCGGCGCCAGCAGCGCCAGGCCGGGACGCAGGATGTCGCCGTCCTCTGCTTCCTTGACGCTGATCCGGCACAGCTTGTCGAGGCGCTCGGCGAAAGCCTTGGTGAAGGCCGCCGGCATGTGCTGGATCAGTACCAGCGGCGCCGGGAAGTTGGCCGGCAACTGGGTCAGCACCCGCTGCAAGGCAACCGGTCCACCGGTGGAGGTACCGATCGCGACCAGCCGGTAGGCCTTGCGCTTCGGCGCCGCCGAGGTCGACGCCGGGGCCGGCGACGCGCCGGCACTGGCACGCGCGCTCGCGCCGAGGCTGGAGGACGACGCCGGCGCATGGCTGGACGAGGTGGCCGAAGGCAGCGGCGGCAGGCTGATCGAGCGACGATTGCTACGGGCGATGGTCAGGACCTTCTCGCAGAGCAACTGGCGGACCTTGTCCGGGTTGCGCGAGATGTCCTCGAAATTCTTCGGCAGGTAGTCGACCGCTCCGGCGTCCAGCGCATCCAGGGTCACCCGCGCGCCCTCGTGGGTCAGCGAGGAGAACATCAGGACCGGGGTCGGGCAACGCTGCATGATGTTGCGTACCGCGGTGATGCCGTCCATCAGCGGCATCTCGTAATCCATGGTGATCACATCGGGTCTCAGGGCCAGCGCCTGCTCGATGGCCTCGCGGCCATTGGTGGCGGTGCCGACCACCTGGATCTGTCCATCGGCGGAGAGAATCTCCGAGACACGGCGGCGGAAGAACCCCGAATCGTCCACCACCAGGACTTTGACTGCCATAGCTACTCCTCAGAGGGCGACGCTCCTGCGCCGCCGGAAACCCATACGCGGCGTCAGATGCGCCGTGCGTAACGCTTGAGCATGCTCGGCACATCGAGGATCAGGGCGATGCGCCCGTCCCCGGTGATGGTGGCGCCCGCCATGCCGGGGGTGCCCTGCAACATCTTGCCGAGTGGATTGATCACCACTTCTTCTTGTCCCACCAACTGGTCGACGACGAAACCGATGCGCTGGGTGCCGACCGACAGGATCACCACGTGCCCCTCGCCCTGCTCCTCGTGGGCCGCGCTCGGCACCAGCCAGCGCTTGAGGTAGAACAGCGGCAAGGCCTTGTCGCGGACGATCACCACTTCCTGGCCATCCACGACATTGGTGCGCGACAGGTCAAGATGGAAGATTTCGTTGACGTTGACCAGCGGGAAGGCGAACGCCTGGCTGCCCAGCATCACCATAAGGGTAGGCATGATCGCCAGGGTCAGCGGCACCTTGATGACGATCTTCGAGCCGGACCCCTTCTGCGAGAACACGTTGACCGTGCCGTTGAGCTGGGAAATCTTGGTCTTCACCACGTCCATGCCGACGCCGCGGCCGGACACGTCGGAAATCTCGGTCTTGGTCGAGAAACCCGGGGCGAAAATCAGGTTGTAGCACTCCAGGTCGGTCAGGCGGTCCGCCGCATCGCGCTCCAGCAGGCCCTTCTCCACCGCCTTGTTGCGCAGCACCTCGGCGTCCATGCCCTTGCCGTCGTCGGTGATCATCAGGAGGATGTGGTCACCCTCCTGCTCCGCTGACAGCACCACCTGGCCGACCCGCGGCTTGCCGGCGGCCTCGCGCTCCTCCGGACTCTCGATGCCGTGGTCGACGGCGTTGCGCACCAGGTGCACCAGCGGATCGGCGAGGGCCTCGACCAGGTTCTTGTCGAGGTCGGTCTCTTCGCCCACCAGCTCCAGGTTGATCTCTTTCTTCATGTTCCGCGCCAGGTCGCGAACCAGGCGCGGGAAGCGGCCGAAGACCTTCTTGATCGGCTGCATGCGGGTCTTCATCACCGACATCTGCAGGTCGCCGGTGACCACGTCGAGGTTGGCCACGGCCTTGGCCATGGCCTCGTCGCCACTGTTCAGGCCCAGGCGCACCAGGCGGTTACGCACCAGCACCAGCTCGCCGACCATGTTCATGATCTCGTCGAGACGCGCCGTATCCACCCGCACGGTGGTCTCCGCCTCGCTTGCCGCGGGCCTGTCGGGCGCCGCCGGACGCGCGGCGGCGGCCTTGGCCGGAGCGACCGGTTTCGCCGCGGGACTCTTCGCCGCGATGTTCTTGGCTACCGCCGCGGCGGCCGCCACGGCCTCGGAGGCGCCGTTGAACTTGCCCTTGCCGTGCAGTTCGTCGAGCAGCGACTCGAACTCGTCGTCGCTGATCTCATCGCCGCCCGCGGCGGCCGGCGCCTTGCCCTGCTCCGCCGGCGCAGCCGCTGGAGCCGCGGCAGCCGGTGCGGCGGGTGTGCCGGCAGCTTCCGGGACATCGCCGAACTTGCCCTTGCCGTGCAGTTCGTCGAGCAGCGCCTCGAACTCGTCGTCGCTGATATCGTCACCAGCGGCAGCCGCGGCCGGCTCGACCGCCTCGGCGGGGACTTGCGCAGGCTCGGCCGAGACCGCCGGCGGGACGAACTTGCCCTTGCCGTGCAACTGGTCGAGCAACGCCTCGAACTCGGCGTCGCTGATCTCGTCGCCAGCGGGAGCCGCGGGCGCTTCTGCAACGGCGGAGGCCGGCGCTTCGTCGCCCTGCAGAGCATCCAGCAACTGCTCGAACTCGTCGTCGGTGATATCGCTGGAGGCACTCTGCGCGGGCGCTTCCGGCGGCGCCGCAGGCTCGGCTGGCGGAACGGCCGCCGGCGGCGCTTGCACAGGTTCCGCGGGCTCGGCGCCCTCGGGCTCGGCCAGGCGGGCAAGGGCCGCCAGCAGCTCGGGCGTCGCCGGGGTCGGTTCGGACTGCTCGCGCACCTGGTCGAACATCGCGTTGACCGTATCCAGCGCCTGCAGCACCACATCCATCAGTTCGGAGCTGACGCGCCGCTCGCCCTTGCGCAGGATATCGAAGACGTTTTCCGCAATGTGGCAGCATTCCACCAGCGCGTTCAGCTGGAGGAAGCCGGCACCGCCCTTGACCGTATGGAACCCACGGAAAATGGCATTGAGCAGGTCCATATCGTCCGGCCGGCTCTCCAGCTCGACCAGTTGCTCGGACAATTGCTCGAGAATCTCGCCGGCCTCAACCAGGAAGTCCTGGAGGATTTCTTCATCGGCGTCGAAGCTCATTCGGCTGCTCCCAGAGACGTGTTACTCGAAAGGATCGGCAGGACCGCTGTCCTGCCGGAAATACCGGCCCGGCTTTCCGGACCGACTTCAGCCCGCCCGCCGGGATCACCGGCATGACGAAGGCTGTGCCAGCAGCCCGCGGATGCCAGCGTTCAATGCTTACTTAACGGCAGCGATGCCGCAGTCTTGAGCCGGGCGGGTCAGAAACCCAGGCTGGACAGCAGATCGTCCACGTCATCCTGCCCGGACACCACATCCTCTCGTTTTTCCGCGGCGACCTGCGGCCCCTCGCCCTTGGCCGAACGCTCCAGCGCGGCCTGGTGGCGCATGCTCACGTGGTCGTGCTCGATTCCGGCGTAACGGTCCACCTGGCCGGCCATCCAGACCAGCTTCACGAGGTTGCTCTCGACCTCGGTGACCAGCTTGGTGACACGCTTGATCACCTGGCCGGTCAGGTCCTGGTAATCCTGCGCCAGCAGGATGTCATTGAGCTGCGAGGACAACTGGCCGGCGTTCTCGCCGCTGCGCACGAGGAACTGTTCGATGCGCTTGGCCAGCTCGCGGAAGCCGTCAGCGTCGATTTCCCGGCGCATGAAGCGTTGCCACTCCTGGTGCAGCTCCCGCGAATCGTCGCCCAACTGGTTGACCAGCGGGGCGCTCTGCTCCACCAGGTCCATGGTCCGGTTGGCGGCCTTCTCGGTCATTTCCACTACGTAGGAAAGACGATCGGTGGCATCGGCGATCTGCGACATTTCCTGCGCGTGGGGGGAATGCGGGTCGATCTGGAAATCGACGATGGCGTTGTGCAGTTCGCGGGTCAGCTTGCCCACTTCCTGGTAGAGGCCACGGTCCCTGGCCTGGCTGAGCTCCTGGATCAATTGCACCGCCTGCTGGAAGTGCCCCCGTTCGAGACAGTCCACCAGTTCGCGCGCATGTTTTTTCAGGGTCGATTCGAATTCGTCGCCCGTGGAATCGTTACCAAGCACCATGACACCCTCTTGGCCGGCTTCAGCCGTTGACCCGCTCGAAAATCTTCTCGATCTTTTCCTTCAGGACCTGAGCGGTGAAGGGTTTGACCACATAGCCGTTGACCCCGGCCTGGGCCGCTTCGATGATCTGGTCGCGCTTGGCCTCGGCGGTGACCATCAGCACCGGCAGGTGCTTGAGGCGCTCGTCGGCGCGAACCGCGCGCAGCAGATCGATGCCGGTCATGCCCGGCATGTTCCAGTCGGTGACGAGAAAGTCGAAATTGCCGCTGTGCAGCATCGGCAGCGCCGTGGTGCCGTCGTCGGCCTCGGCGGTATTGGTGAAGCCCAAGTCCCGCAAGAGGTTCTTGATGATGCGTCTCATCGTGGAAAAGTCGTCCACGATGAGAATTTTCATGTTCTTGTCCAAGTAAACCTCCGTACAGACCAGAGCGCGCCCCAGGGGACGCGCCACACATTCTTTTGCGTTAACGGTTACAAGCTGCGGTCGAGGCCGGTTCAGGCCGACCGCCAATCGGCCAGGCGCGCGCGCAAACGCGCGGCGCACTGGCTGTGCAACTGGCTGACCCGCGATTCGCTGACGCCCAGTACCTCGCCGATCTCCTTGAGGTTGAGTTCCTCGTCGTAATACAACGCCAGCACCAGGCGCTCGCGCTCCGGCAACTTGGCGATGGCATCCGCCAGGGCCGCCTGGAAACGTTCGTCGAGCAGGCCGTGGATCGGTTCGTTGTGACTGAGGCTGGTGTCTTCCGGCAATCCATGTTCGCCGTCCTGCAACAGGTCGTCGAAGCTGTACAGGCGACTGCCCTGCGTGTCGCTGAGGATGCCGTAGTAATCTTCGAGGCTCAATTGGAGTTCGGCAGCAACTTCGTGATCTTTAGCGTCGCGCCCGGTTCTCGCCTCGATCGCGCGGATCGCGTCGGTCACCATGCGCGTGTTGCGGTGCACCGAACGCGGCGCCCAGTCGCCCTTGCGGACCTCGTCGAGCATGGCCCCGCGGATGCGGATGCCGGCATAGGTCTCGAAGCTGGCGCCCTTGCCGGCGTCGTATTTCTTCGCGGCCTCGAGCAGGCCGATCATGCCGGCCTGCATCAGGTCCTCCACCTGCACGCTGGCCGGCAGGCGGCCGAGCAGGTGATAGGCGATGCGCTTGACCAGTGGTGCGTAACGCTGGATCAGTTGCTCCTGGGAGTTCTGCGCTTGCGCCTTGCTATACATACGCACTCCAGAGGCCGCTGTCATACGGCCGAACCTGTCGCGGGGTGTTGGACCAGTCGTTCGACGAAGAACTCCAGGTGCCCGCGCGGGTTGGCCGGCAGCGGCCAGCTATCGACCTTCTGCGCGACCGCCTTGAAGGCCAGGGACGCCTTCGAGCGGGGGAATGCCTCGTATACGGCTCGCTGTTTCTGCACGGCCTTGCGTACCGACTCGTCGTAAGGGATGACACCTACATACTGTAGTGCGACGTCGAGGAAACGGTCAGTGACCTTGGTCAGTTTGGCGAACAGGTTGCGTCCTTCCTGCGGGCTGTGGGCCATGTTGGCCAGGACCCGGAAGCGGGTCATGCCGTGGTCGCGGTTGAGCAGTTTGATCAGGGCGTAGGCATCGGTGATCGAGGTCGGCTCGTCGCAGACGACCAGCAGCACCTCCTGCGCGGCGCGGACGAAACTGACCACCGAATCGCCGATCCCGGCGGCAGTGTCGACGACCAGGACATCGAGGTTGTCGCTGATATCGCTGAACGCCTGGATCAGCCCCGCATGCTGCATCGGCGAGAGGTGCACCATGCTCTGCGTGCCGGAGGCCGCGGGAACGATGCGCACGCCACCGGGACCGAGGAGGAGGACATCGCGCAGTTCGCAGCGTCCCTCGATCACGTCGGCCAGGGTGCGCTTGGGCGTGAGTCCCAGCAGGACGTCGACGTTGGCCAGGCCGAGGTCGGCATCCAGCAGCATGACGCGACGGCCGAGATCGGCCAGAGCCAGTGCCAGGTTCACCGACACATTGGTCTTGCCGACGCCGCCCTTGCCGCCAGTTACTGCGATCACCTGTACGGGATGCATGCTACCCATCTGCTTCATACCTTGTGTTGTCGTCTTCCCGGAACGCCCCTTCCAGCGCTCTCCGGTATTGGCGGGAACGATGCGCCATCGCTCCCGGCCCGGCGGAAGCCACCTTCGCTTCCGTCACCCGCGCCACGCGCGGTTCTTCCCACGTCCTCAGCCGGCACGCCGCGCCGGTTGCTGGTAGAGCCCGGCGAACATCTCGGCCATGGCGTCCTCGCTGGGCTCTTCCGGTGCCTGCAGGCTCACCGCCCGGCTGACCAGTTGGTGACTGCGCGCCACCTGCAGGTCGTCCGGAATCCGCGGCCCATCCGCCAGATAGGCTACCGGGAGACGCTGGGCGATAGCCAGCGCCATCGATTCACCGAGGCTGCCCGCCTCGTCCAGCTTAGTCAGGATGCAACCCGCCAGCCCGCAGTGCCGATAGGTCTGGTAGGCCGACTTGAGCACCTGGCTCTGGCTGGTGGTGGCCATCACCAGGTAATTCTTCACGTTCAGGCTCGGCGACGCCAGTGCCTCGAGCTGCATGCGCAATGCCGGGTCGCTGGCCGGCAGGCCGGCGGTATCGATCAGCACCATGCGCTTGCGCGCCAGCGGCGCCAGGGCCTGGATCAGCGACTGGCCGGGATCGACCAGGGTCACCGGTACGTTGAGGATCCGACCGAGGGTCTTGATCTGCTCCTGGGCGCCGATCCGGTAGCTGTCCATGCTCACCAGCGCCAGGCTCTGGGCGCCGTACTTGAGGACGTAGCGCGCGGCCATCTTCGCCAGGGTGGTGGTCTTGCCGGCGCCTGCCGGGCCGACCAGGGCCAGTACGCCGCCCGCGTCGAGCGGGTCCTGCTCGGGGGTCTGCACGGCACGCGACAGGTGCGCCAACAGCATGCGCCAGGCCTGGCGCGTATCGCCCACCGCGGCGACCCGCTCCAGCAACGGCTTGCTCAGCTCCGCCGGCAAGCCCATGCGCTGCAGGCGCCGCCAGAGATTGGCCTGCTGCGGACGCTGGTGCTGCAACTGGCCCCAGGCGATGGAACCCAGTTGTACCTCGATCAGCTCGCGCAGGCCGTTCAGTTCGAAACGCATTGCCTCGAGGGTCTGGCCGCCCGCCTGGGGCTTGGCCTGCGCCGCCGTCATGGACTCGGCCAGGGACGGACGCGCCGGCTTCTCCTCGGCGAACAATTGACGGTCCTTGCGCTGGGTTTCCGCCGGACGCGCCGTCAACTCGGCGCGCGCCTCTGCGATCCGCGCCTGGGTCTTGCGCAGCTCCACTTCCAGCGCCGGGTTGGGCTTGCTCGGCGCCGGCGGGGCCTGGTAATCCAGCGCCGCGGTCAGCTCAATGCCGCCGGCGACCCGGCGGTTGCCGAGAATCGCGGCGTCCGGACCCAGTTCGTCGCGGACCAGTTTCATGGCCTGGCGCATATCGGCGGCGAAGAAGCGTTTGACTTGCATTGCCCGAACCCCTCAGTTCAGTAGTCTTGCCGGCAACCTCAGGTTGCCCGGTGTGCCGGCCCTGGAGCCGGCGCAGCCCTCGTTCAGTTCTGTCCCACCGTCGCGACGATGGTGACTTGCTTGTTGTCCGGGATTTCCTGGTAGGCCAGCACATGCATGCTGGGCACCGCCATCCGCGCGAAGCGCGACATCATCGAGCGGATCGGTCCGGCAACCAGCAGGATCGCCGGCTTACCGAGCATCTCCTGGCGTTGCGCGCTCTCGATCAGCGAGCGTTGCAGCTTCTCGGCCATCCCCGGCTCCAGCAACATGCCGTCCTCGGAGCCTTGTCCGGCCTTCTGCATGCTGTTCAGCAAAATCTGTTCCAACCTCGGCTCGAGCGTGATCACAGGCAGCTCCGGCTCAAGCCCGACAATGCTTTGCACGATTGCGCGGGACAACGCGACGCGAACCGCGGCGACCATCGCGCCGGGATCTTGACTCCGTGGAGCGACGTTGGCGATGGCCTCGGCGATGGTACGGATGTCGCGCACCGGCACCTGCTCCTGGAGCAGCGCCTGCAGGACCTTGAGCAGGGTGGACAGGGAAATCAGCCCCGGCACCAGCTCTTCCGCCAGCTTCGGCGAGCTGCGCGCGAGCAATTGCAGGAGCTGTTGCACTTCTTCATGGCCCAGCAGCTCGTGGGCGTGCTTGTGCAGCACCTGGTTCAGGTGAGTGGCGACCACGGTGCTCGCATCCACCACGGTGTAGCCCAGCGACTGCGCCTGGTCGCGCTGGCCGGGCTCGATCCATACCGCCTCCAGGCCGAAGGCCGGGTCCTTGCCGGCGATGCCGTTGAGGCTGCCGAATACCTGGCCGGGGTTGATCGCCAGCTCGCGATCGGGATAGATCTCCGCTTCGGCCACGCTGACCCCCATCAGGGTCAGACGGTAGGCGTTGGGCAGCAGGTCGAGGTTGTCGCGGATGTGCACCGAGGGCATCAGGAAGCCCAGCTCCTGGGACAGCTTCTTGCGTACGCCCTTGATCCGCGCCAGCAGTTGCCCGCCCTGGTTGCGGTCGACCAGCGGGATCAACCGGTAGCCGACTTCCAGGCCGACCATGTCCACCGGGGTGACGTCGTCCCAACCCAGTTCCTTGACCTCCTGGGCGCGCTGCGCCGGCAGCAGCTCCTGCTGGCGCTGCACCTCCTGCTCGGCGACCTGCTTGGCCTTGTTCTGCCGGTGCCAGATCCAGTAGGCGGCAGCACCGGCCAGGGCGCCGAGGCCGATGAAGGAAACATGCGGCATGCCCGGCACGGCGCCCATGGCGATCAGGATCGCCGCGGAAATCGCCAGCGCCTTGGGCGAGGCGAACATCTGCCGGTTGACCTGCTGGCCCATGTCCTCGGAACTGGAGACCCGCGTCACCATGATCGCCGCCGCGGTCGACAGCAGCAGCGACGGCAGTTGTGCCACCAGGCCGTCACCGATGGTCAGCAGGGCGTAGACCTTGCCGGCATCGCCGAAGGACATCGAATGCTGGATCATGCCGATGGCGACGCCGCCGATCAGGTTGATGAAGAGAATCAGCAGGCCGGCGATGGCGTCGCCGCGGACGAACTTGCTGGCACCGTCCATCGAACCGTAGAAGTCGGCCTCCTGGGCCACCTCGCTGCGGCGCTTCTTGGCTTCCTCCTGCTCGATCAGGCCGGCGTTGAGGTCGGCGTCGATGGCCATCTGCTTGCCGGGCATGGCATCCAGGGTGAAGCGCGCGCTGACTTCGGAAATCCGCCCGGCGCCCTTGGTCACCACCACGAAGTTGATGATCATGAGGATCGCGAACACCACCACCCCGACCACGTAGTTGCCGCCGATCACCACTTCGCCAAAGGCCTGGATCACCTTGCCTGCGGCGCCATGGCCGTCGTGGCCGTGGAGCAGCACCACGCGGGTCGAGGCAACGTTCAGCGCCAGGCGCAACAGGGTCGCCACCAGCAGGATGGTCGGGAACACGGCGAAGTCCAGCGGCCGCAGGGCGTACACGCAGACCAGCAGGACGACGATGGACAGGGCGATGTTGAAGGTGAACAGCACGTCCAGCAGGAATGGCGGGATCGGCAGGGTCATCATCGCCAGCATGGCCAGCAGCAGGACCGGCACGCCGAGGCTGCCGCGCCCCAGTCCCGCCAGGTTGCTGCGCACATTGCTGATCAGTTGCGTGCGATCCACTCTCGACTCCCCTGCCCTGCGTATGGCGCCCGTAGGTGGGCGCCGAACAAACTTTTGACGCCGGAATGCGCGTCGGGCGGGTCATTGCAGGAACCGTTCCAACTTTTCAATTCATTGATTGAAAAGGGTTTTCGCCAATCACCAACTACCGGAGGCGCCACCGCCGCCACTCGAGCCTCCGCCGCCGGAGAACGAGTCCGAAGACGAACTGGACGAACTGGACGACGAGGAACCCGATGAGCTAGCGTAATCGCCGCCGCGTCGACGCCCTCCCCCCGAGCCGCCGGCGCTGAAATTGCAACCGATGAGCAGCGGCAGGCAAGCGGCGGGCAGGATGATCAGCGCCTCGATGCTGTTCAGCGGGTCGTCCACCAGCAACAGCAGGCACTCCAGGGCCAGGGTCAGCAGCAGGCCGAGCAGGCCCGGCAGGTAGGCCCAGCGCCGTCCTCTGCGCAGCCCCTGCCAGGCACCGGCCAGCATCAGCAGGGTCAGTCCCAGCGAAAGCGGCACGGCCAATCCGTAATGGAGCACCGGCAGGCCATAACGGCTGTAGGCCCAGAACAGCCCCTGCGCATAGAGCACAAGAATGGCGAAGAACCAGCGGGCACCGCGCGAATACTTGAGCAACGCGCCGAAGCCGACGCCCAGGACCGCCACCATCTCCGCCAGCGCCACCATCGCCCCTGCCGGCCAGTGCCGCCCCAGTGCCAACGCCGCAGCGAGCGCCACTACCGCCCCCAGGGTCCAGTACCAGGCGCGCGGACGTACCAGCAGCGCCACCCCGCCGAGAGCGCCGAGCAGGAATGCGATAGCCAGGGTCTGCCGTACCGCGCCGGGCTCCAGCGGGTCGCGCGGCGGCGGCGGCAACGCCTCGCCGTCGATCAGTCGTACCAGGCGCTGCGCCGCCGCTTCCAGGCCGCCGGCGTAGTCTTGCTGACGGAACGCAGGGGTCATGTATTCGCGGATGATCCGCCCGGCATCGATGTCGGTGATCGTTCCTTCCAGGCCATAACCGACTTCGATGCGCATGCGCCGGTCGTCCTTCGCCACCAGCACCAGGACGCCGTCATCGATCCCCTTGCGCCCCAGCTTCCACGCCTCGAAGACCCGCGTCGCATAGGCCTCGATGCTGTCCGGATAGGTGCTGGGCACCATCAGGATCGCTACCTGGGCACCCTTCCGGGCCTCCAGCGCGGCCAGCGAAGCTTCCAGGCGGGCACGCTCGGCGGCGTCGAGGGTCGCGGTAAGGTCGGTCACCCGCCGCGCCAGCGCCGGAACCTCCGCGGACTCGTAGCCCGCATCGCGCGCTGCCTCGGCCTCGGCGCCGACCGCCGATGCCTCCACGGCCTCCTCCTCGACATCGGACGCTGCCACCGCGACGGTGACCGGCACCGTCGCGGTGGCAACGGAGGGAATCGCGGCGGCGCAGAGCAGCATGCCGAACAGGCGAAGCATGGCGAGATAACGCGTGATTGCAGACATCCTTGTCTCCGAATGAAATGAACGGGAACCCATTACCAACTGCCCGAGGCACCGCCTCCGCCGCTGGAACCACCGCCCCCGGAAAAGCCGCCGGACGACGAGGAGGAAGAGGAGGAGGAACCGCCGCCGGAGCTTCCCGACGAGCCTCCACCCCCCCCACTCAGGCGTACCTGGCCGAACACCAGCAGCCCGAGCATGAGCTGGAACGGTAGCAGGGCCAGCCAGACCAGCGGTGCGTCCAGGCCACCGGACAGCAATCCGAGCAGCAGGTAGGCCGCCAGCAACGCCCACAGTCGGCGGTGGAAACTTTTCCGCCGCTCGCGCCATAGCGAGCGCATCAGGCGGTAGTTCGACCAGCAGAGAACCGCCAGCATCAGCACCCCGGCCGGCCACAGCAGGCCGTAGATGAAGGACACCGCGCTGAACCAATGCGCCGCCAGCCCGAGCAGGGCTACATAGACCAGTACGCCGATCACCAGGTAGAAGGCCGGGCGCACCGTCCACAGCGCGCCGAAGGTCGCGCCGCCGACCAGCATGCACAGCGGAGCGACCAGCAGCACGCTCATCCATTCGCCGGAAGCGCCGGCCAGCGTGCCCAGCAGCCAGCAGAGCAGCGCCCCGCCGAGCAGCCAGGGCCAGCGCAGCGCCCGGGCACTCAACAGCACTCCGGCCAACGATCCGTAGATGAAGGCGACCAGCAGCGCCCAGGCTTCCGCCGGCAATTGCCCCAGCGAGACTTTCGGCGCACCCGACGACGCGGCCGCCGACAGCGTTTCGCCGTCGACCAGGCGGATCAGCTCGTCCACCGCGGCCTCGATCCCGCCGGCGTAGTCGCCCTCGCGAAATGCCGGGGCCATCCGCTCGCGAATGATCCGTCCGGCGACCACATCGGGCACCGCACCCTCCAGGCCGTAGCCGACCTCGATGCGCATGCGCCGGTCATCCTTGGCCACCACCAGCAGCAGACCGTCGTCGACCGCCTTGCGGCCGAGCTTCCAGGCCTGGAACAACTTGTCGGAGAAGGCTTCGATATCGAGGGTACCGGTAGTCGGCAGCATCACCACCGCGATCTGCGCACCGCGTCGCCGCTCCAGCGCCTCGAGCTTCTCCACCAGGCGTTGGCGCGTCGCCTCGTCCAGCGTGTGGGTGGCATCCACCACCCGCTCCGACAGGGGCAAGGCGACCCATTCCGCCGGCGCTTCGGCGTGCGCAGGCATCCAGGGCAGCAGCCAGGCCAGGGCGAGCAAAAGGAGGACAGGCGGGAAAATACGATCAGACAAGGTTCGATCCATGAACGGCAAAGCTCTCATCCCAAGCGAGTATCGGCCAAGGCTGCCACAGCGCGGCGCGTAGCTCCAGCCAGGTCACTCGTCGCGACGCAGGTCCGGCGGGATCGGCAGGTCCTTCAACGGGCTCGGCCGCTTGCCCTTGCCGGCCTGGTACTGCTTGAGCTGGTAGACATAGGCCAGCACCTGGGCCACGGCGAGATAGAGCCCGGCGGGAATCTCCTGGTCCAGCTCGGTGGAGTAGTACACCGCTCGCGCCAGCGCCGGCGACTCCATGACCATCACCTTGTGCTCCTGGGCCACCTCGCGGATCTTCAGGGCCAGGAAATCGTTGCCTTTGGCCAGCAGCAGCGGCGCCCCGCCGCCCGCCGGGTCGTACTTCAGGGCTACGGCGAAGTGGGTCGGGTTGGTGATCACCACGTCGGCCTCCGGCACCGCCGCCATCATCCGTCTCTGCGCCATCTCGCGCTGCATCTGGCGGATCTTCGACTTGACCTCGGGCTTGCCCTCGGAGTCCTTGTATTCGTCGCGGACTTCCTGCTTGGTCATCAGCAGCTTCTGGCGGTTGTCCCAGATCTGGTAGGGCACGTCCACCGCGGCGATCAGCAGCAGGCTGCAGGCCATCCAGAAGGCGCTCCAGCCGACCACCCGCACGCTGTGCAGGATCGCCTGCTCGAGCGGCTGGTGCGCCAGCGCCAGGAGGGCGTCGCGGTCGGCGGAGAGCACCAGCAGGGCCACCGCCAGCACCACCAGGAACTTGATCAGCGCCTTGCTCAGTTCGAGCAGCGACTTGGCGGAAAACATCCGCTTCAGCCCCGACAGCGGGTTGAGCCGGCTGAACTTGGGTTGCAGTGCGTCCATCGAGAACAGCCAGCCGCCGAGGGCGATCGGCCCGACGATCGCCGCCACCAGCAGCATCAGCAGGATCGGCCAGAGCCCCTGGGCAGCCAGGTAGGCCGAAGCGCCGAGCAATTGCAGCATGCTCTCGGTATTCATCGCGGTTTCCCGGGACAGCTCGAAATTGCTGCGCATCAGGCGCAACAGGGCGCCCGCCAGGTCGGCGCCGTAGATCAGCAGGCCGCCGGCGCCGGCCATGAGGATGGCCAGGGTGTTCAGCTCCCGCGAACGCGGCAACTGCCCTTTCTCGCGCGCCTCGCGGCGGCGTTTCTCCGTGGGTTCCTCTGTATTGTCCTGCCCGCTCTCGCTCTCGGCCATGACTATTTCGCCCGCACCAGTTCACGGAGGAATTGCAGGGCCTCGCCGGCCAGCACCTGGTACTGGCTGAGCAGGTCGGCGGTGCCGATCCAGAGGATCACCAGGCCCAGCACCAGGGTCAACGGAAAGCCGATGGAGAAGATGTTCAGTTGCGGCGCCGCGCGGGTCATGGCGCCGAAGGCGAGGTTCACCACCAGCAGCGCGGTGATCGCCGGCAGCGCCAGCAGCAGCGCCGCGCCCATCACCCAGCTGAGCTTGCCGGCGATGATCCAGAAATGGTTGCCGCTCAGGCCCTCGCCCACCGGCAGGGTGACGAAGCTCTCGGCGATCACCTCGAACACCACCAGGTGGCCGTTCATCGCCAGGAACAGCAGCGTCACCAGCATGGTGAAGAACTAGCCGAGCACCGGCACCGAGACGCCGTTGGCCGGATCGATCATGGAAGCGAAGCCCAGGCCCATCTGCATCGAGATGATCTGCCCGGCGATCACGAAGGCGTGGAACAGCAACTGCAGGGAAAAGCCGAGCAAGGCGCCGACCAGGATCTGCTCGCCGATCAGCAGCATGGCCTTCATGCTCAGCGCGTCCACCTGCGGCATCGGCGGCAGGTTCGGCACCAGCACCACGCAGACGCCCAGCGCGAGGTACAGGCGCACCCGCACCGGCACCAGCACCATCTGGGTGCCGATCACCGGCATGGTCATCAGCAGCGCCGCGACCCGGAACAGCGGCAGCACGAAGCTGGCGATCCAGCCGCCGATCTGCGCGTTGGTCAGCTCCAGCATCAGCCGATCAGCAGCGGGATGTTGCCGATCAGCGTCTGGGTGTATTCCATCAGCTGCCGCAGCAGCCAGGGACCCAGCACGATCAGGGTGAGCAGGATCACCATCAGGCGCGGCAGGAAGCTCAGGGTCTGTTCGTTGATCTGGGTGGCGACCTGGAACATCGCCACCACGAGACCGACCAGCAGACTCGGAACCACCAGCACGCCGACGATCATCGCCGTCAGCCACAACGCCTCGCGGAACAGGTCGAGTGCCACCTCAGGGGTCATGTCTCTCTCCAGCGCGCCAGCGGCGCGTCAAGCCGGCGGCACCGCTAGACGGTGCCGAAACTGCCCGCCAGCGTCCCGATGATCAGCGCCCAGCCATCCACCAGGACGAACAGCATGATCTTGAACGGCAGGGAAATGATCAGCGGCGACAGCATCATCATGCCCATCGCCATCAGCACGCTGGACACCACCAGGTCGATGATCAGGAACGGGATGAAGATCATGAAGCCGATCTGGAACGCGGTCTTCAGCTCGGACGTGACGAAGGCCGGGACCAGGATGGCCAGCGGCGTCGCCTCCGGGCTGCCGATGTCGGTGCGCTTGGACAGGCGCACGAACAGCTCCAGGTCGGAGGTGCGAGTCTGCGCCAGCATGAACGCCTTCAGCGGTACCTCGGCCTTTTGCAGGGCTTCCTGGGCGGGAATCTGCTCGTTCAGGTAGGGCTGCAGGGCCTGGCTGTTGATCTTGTCGAACACCGGGGCCATGACGAACATGGTCAGGAACAGCGCCAGCCCCACCAGCACCTGGTTCGACGGCGTCGATTGCAGGCCCAGCGCCTGGCGCAGGATGGAGAAGACGATGATGATCCGGGTGAAGCTGGTCATCAGCATGACGAACGCCGGGATGAAGCCCAGCGCGGTCATGATCAGCAGGATCTGCAGGCTAACCGAATACTCCTGCTGGCCCTGGCCGTTGGTGGTCACGGTGATCGCCGAGATCGATGTCGGGTCGGCGGCCAGCGCCGGCCACGGCGCCAGCAGCAGAAGGCAGAGCGCGGCGAGCGCGCCGGCCAGGGAGATGCGCGGAGTCATGGCTTGCCCTTGGGGTCCTTGTTCAGCAGCTCCAGCAGGCGCTGGGCGAATTCCGGCGTGGCCGGCTCGCCGTCCGGCAGGTGTACCGGCTCCTTGAGCACGTGCAACGGCGTGATCCGGCCGGGCGTCAGGCCGAGCAGGATCTGCTCCTCACCGACCTGCACCAGCACCAGCCGGTCGCGCGGACCCAGCGGCTGGCTGGCAAGGGTGCGGATCAAGCGGTTGCCGCGCGGACCGGCCTGTTGCACCCGGCGCACCAGCCAGGCGAGCAGGAAGATCAGGCCGATCACCAGGCCCAGGCCGAGCACCAGTTGGGCCAGTTGCGCGGCGGCGCCGGAAGCGGCGCCCACCGTCGGCGCGGCGGCACCCGTCGTCCCCTCGGCGGCGCACAGCGGCGCGCTCAGCGAGGCGAGTGCCGGCAGGAAGCCGGCGAACAGGTAGCGACGCATGTCAGCGCAGCTTCTTGATGCGTTCGCTGGGACTGATCACGTCGGTCAGGCGGATGCCGAACTTCTCGTTCACTACCACCACCTCGCCGTGGGCGATCAGGGTGCCGTTGACCAGTACGTCCAGCGGCTCGCCGGCCAGGCGATCGAGTTCGATCACCGACCCCTGGTTGAGCTGCAGCAGGTTGCGGATGCTGATGTCGGTATGCCCGACCTCCATGGAAATGGTCACCGGGATGTCCAGGATCACATCCAGGTTGGGCCCCTCCAGGCCGGAAATGGTCGGTGCCTTCGGCGAAGCGCCGAACTCTTCCATCGGCGCCCGCGGGGTACTCGGCTCCGCCACGGGAGTCGCGCCGCCCTGGGCCATCAGCGCATCGATGTCGTCCTGGCTGGCGTCGCCCGCCTCGGCCAGCGCCGCCGCCCACTCGTCGGCCAGTGCCTGTTCCTCGGTGGTCACTTTTTCTTCGTCTGCCATGGTTCGTCTTTCCTCCGGGGGAAGCGGTCAGCGCGAGCGCTCGACCGCTTCGAGAATCTGTAGCGCCAGGTTGCCCTTGTGGGCGCCCAGCTTGACCTTGAAGGCGGGCACGCCGTTGGCGCGCATCACCATGTGTTCCGGCATCTCCACCGGGATCACGTCGCCCGGCTGCATGTGCAGGATGTCGCGCAGCTTGAGCTGGCGGCGGACCACGGTGGCGCCGAGCGGTACCTGGACGTCCAGCACGTCCTCGCGCAGGGCCTTGATCCAGCGCTCGTCCTGGTCGTCGTGGTCGGACTGGAAACCGGCGTCGAGCATCTCGCGGATCGGCTCGATCATCGAATAGGGCATGGTGATGTGCAGGTCGCCGCCACCGCCGTCCAGTTCGATGTGGAAGGTGGAGACCACCACCACCTCGCTGGGACTGACGATGTTGGCCATGGCCGGGTTGACCTCCGAGTTGACGTACTCGAAGTTCATCTCCAGCACCGCCTGCCAGGCTTCCTTCAGATCGACGAAGGCCTGCTCCAGCACCATCCGCACCACCCGCAGTTCGGTCGGGGTGAACTCGCGGCCCTCGATCTTGGCGTGGCGGCCGTCGCCGCCGAAGAAGTTGTCCACCAGCTTGAACACCAGCTTGGCGTCGAGGATGAACAGCGCGGTGCCGCGCAGCGGCTTCATCTTCACCAGGTTGAGGCTGGTGGGAACGTACAGCGAGTGCACGTACTCGCCGAACTTCATCACCTGCACGCCGCCGACCGCGACGTCGGCCGAACGGCGCAGCAGGTTGAACATGCTGATGCGGGTGTAGCGGGCGAAACGCTCGTTGATCATCTCCAGGGTCGGCATGCGGCCCCGGACGATGCGGTCCTGGCTGGTCAGGTCATAGGACTTGACCGATCCCGGCGTCGCCTCGACTTCGGTTTCCACCAGGCCATCGTCGACGCCGTGCAACAGCGCGTCGATTTCATCCTGGGAAAGCAGATCTTGCACGGCCATGGGATACCTACTGCAGCACGAAATTGGTGAACAACACTTGTTCGATAGCCAGTTGGCCGGTTTCCTTCTTGGCCAGTTCCTGCAATCCGGCGGTCGCCTGCTGGCGGAGCATTTCCTTGCCCACCGGAGTCACCAGCGAGTCGAAACTCTGACTCGAGAACAGCATCACCAGTTTATTGCGAACCAGCGGCATGTGCTCGCGCAATGCGTCCATCTGCGCCTTGTCGCGCCCCATCAACGCGACGCCGACCTGCATGTAGCGCTGCCGGCCGTTCTGGTTGAAGTTGACAACGAAGGCCGGCGCCAGGATCTCGTAGAGCGCCGGCTGCTTGCCCGGCTTCGCCGCCTCGCTGGCGACTTCCTCGGTCTTCTCGGCCTTCAGCGACTTGCTGAGGAAGAACCAGGTGCCGCCCACCGACAGGCCGATCGCCAGCAGCAGGCCGACCACGATCAGCAGGATCAGCTTCAGCTTGCTCTTGCCGCCGCTCGGAGCCCCCGCGTCGGCGGGTGTCGCCTCTTTCTTAGCCATGCCAAAAATCCGTCGCTATAGCGTCAAATGAAGGGTTTCACAGGGGCAGAGCAAGGGTTGTGCCATTTCTGCAACGCCGCCCCGCCTCCTGGGACCAGCCCCGGAGGGCTGTCCGAGATGATAGACGGCGCGGATATTACAGCCTGGCCACAGGAAATCATCCCCGTCTTTTGCGAAATTGCCCGCTCCGGAAAAAGAAAGGCCTCCCGCAGGAGGCCCAAAGGGGAAATGCAGTCGTTCGCCTCAGGCGTAGTAGTCGACCAGACCGCGCGCCGCCGACGCACCCGGCCGGCTGCGGATCTCGCTGACTCCGGCAAGGGTTTCCTCATCGCCCGAGGCGTCGCCGGCCAAGCCGCGTCCGCGCGCCGATCCGCCCTCGCCCTGCTGCTGGCCCTGCCAGCCCCGCGCCAGCGACTGGTCGGAGACGTTCACGTCGAGCTGGTTCATGCCCTGCTGGCTGAACATGTCGCGCAGCCGGTGCATCTGGCTTTCCAGGGCGTCGCGAACGCCGGCGTTGGGACTGGCGAAGGTCACCTGGGTCTGGTCGGCGGTCATGTGGATGCGCACGTCCAGGCGTCCCAGCTCGGCGGGGTCGAGCTGGATCTCCGCCGACTTCAGGTTCTGGCTGGACATCCACATCACCCGGTCCACCACCGCCTCGCTCCAGCCGTTCTGCTGCATCGCCACCGGCTGGCCGGGCACCGTGCCGTTCACCGGACGGTTGGTCAGGGCCTGTTGCGCCATGGCCTGAGTCAGCCCGTTGAGCTTGGCCGCGAAAGGTTCACCGCGGGGTTCCGCCTTGCTCTCCAGCAGGCTCTCGGAGGCGGCGCTGGCGACGGCCGGCTCGGCGGTCTGCTGCAACTGGGCCTCGAGCGCCTTGCCGTCGACGGCCTTGGTCAAGGAATCCGAGGTCAGGCCGGCAAGGGCATCGCCGAGGTTCGCCTGGCGGGGATCGGCGCTCTTCGCCGACCCGCCTTTCGCCGCCTGCGCGGCGTCCTGGGCACCCTGCTCCAGGGCCATGTTCACCGCCGGAACGCCGTTGAGCTTGAGCAGGGTCGGGTCGCTGCTGGCTTCGGTCAGGCTGGCCGGAGCACTGCTGGCCGTCGGCACGGCCGGCGGCAGCAAAGTCGCCTGGGTATTCTCGTCGAGCATCGGCACGGCGCCGCCGAGGCCGAGCAGTTGCAGCGGATCGACCGGCGTTTCGACTTTATCTTCGCCGTCGGCCTTGGCCTGGCCGTCGGCCGGCAAAGGCTTGCCGTCTTCGGCAACGGCCGGTTGCCCGGCGGCATCCGTCGGCTGCGCCTCGGCAGCCTCCTTGCCGGCGTCCCTCGGCTTGTCCCGCGAACCCTTCGCGGGACCGTCAGCGCGCTCGGCGGGCTTCTTCGCGGTCTTCTTGGCATACATGTCGGAGAAGCTGGAAGTCTTGTCGTTACTGGGCTCAGGCGTTTTCTGCTGGCTCTTCGGCGCAGCGGCCTTGGGCTTTACATCAGGCGTCGGCGGCAACAACACACCAGGGGCGACGGCCATGGGAATTCTCCATTTGCGAAGGGATTGCGTCGTGGCTTGCGCAAGGGATGGAGCAAGGTCCGGGCCAACTTCGCCGAGAGCGTCCGTGAAACGCTCGCCAGGGCGCCGCAGCAGGCACGCTCGCTTTGCCCGCAGGTCCCGTCTGGACTACAATCCAGAGCCGCATCCCTCCCGAGGTAGTACCCTGATGTCCTTCGCCGAAAAACTGTCCCGTCTGCAAGCCTTCCTCGATGCCGATGACCTGCACGAAGAAGCGCTGGACTACGTGGCGACCCACGGCTACCTGACCGCCCTCTCCATCTGCCCGGAGCAGGTGCCGGAGCGGGAGTGGATCGACGCCCTGTTCGCCGAACCGCCGCACTACCGCAGCGATGAGGAGCGCCAGGAGATCGAGACTTCCCTCGAGCAGCTCAAGGCGCACATCACCCGCGTGCTGGCCAGCGACGAAGACCTCGAGCTGCCCTGCGACCTCGACCTCGGCGACGAGCCGGACGACTCCGACCTGCGCGGCTGGTGCATCGGCTTCATGGAAGGCGTGTTCCTTCGCGAGGAAGTCTGGTTCGAGCAGGCCGAGGAGGAAGTCAGCGAGCTGCTGCTGCCTATCATGGTCGGCTCCGGCCTGTTCGACGAGCAGCCCGAGTTCGACGAGATCGCCCGCGACCGCCACCTGGTGGACGACATGGTCGCGCAGATTCCCGACCTGCTGACCAACCTGTTCCTGCTCTGCCAGGCGCCGGAAGAAAAGCCCGCCCTGCTCAAGCCGCGCACGCACTAAGGAGCGCCGCGGTGGCGCAGCGGGAAATTCGCCCGAGCGCTCGCGCCTGGGTGCGCTATAGCCTCCAGGCCGTGGGTTTCCTAAGCGTAGCCCTGGGCGTGATCGGCATCTTCCTGCCGGTGCTGCCGACCACGCCTTTCCTGCTCCTCGCGGCGGCCTGCTTCATGCGCAGCTCGCCGCGCTTCTACCACTGGCTGGTCGGCCATCCACGGCTCGGCCCGTGGATCCGCGACTATCTCGACGGCGAAGGCATCCCGCTCAAGGGCAAGGTCTACGCCATCGGCCTGATGTGGGCCAGCATCGCCCTTTCCTGCTACCTGGTCCGACGCCCCTGGGCCCAGGGCTTCATGCTGACCAGCGCGGTACTGGTCAGCATCTATATCCTCCGCCAGAAGACCCGCCCGCCGCACGACGCCTGATGGCCCGCTCAGGACAGCGCCGGATCGCCCTCGCCCAGCGGCAAGCGGTCGCCGGGCCCGCGCCGCTCGGGGCTCAGCACGGTGAAGCCGAAGGTGTTCCAGCCGTCCGCGCTGTCGACGAACACCGAACCGCCGTGCATGCTCGCCACCGCCTTGACGATGGACAGGCCGAGGCCGTGGTTGGCCTCGCTGTTGCTGCGCGCCGCGTCGACCCGATAGAAGCGTTCGAACAGGTGCCTGCGGTGCTCGTCGGCGATCGGCACGCCGGGGTTGCTCACCGCCACCCGCACTTCGTCGCCGCGCCGCTCGACGCCGACCCGCAGCGTGCCGCCGGCGGCGGTGTGCTGGGCGGCGTTGTACAGCAGGTTGGTCACCGCCCGCTGGAACAGAGCGCGCTCGACCAGCGCGCGGGCCTCGCCGCGCACCTCGATACCGACCCCGGCCTCGTCGAAGATCACCTCGAGGAAATCCACCGTGGTGGCGATCTCGCCGGCCAGCGAGGTTTCCTCGCGCTCGCAGGCCAGGCGTCCCTGGTCGGCGCGGGCGAGGAACAGCATGTCGTTGACGATCGCCCGCAGCCGCTCCAGCTCCTCCAGGTTGGATTGCAGGACCTCTTCGTAATGTTCGCCGCTGCGTTCGCGGGACAACGCCACCTGGGTCTGGCCGATCAGGTTGGTCAATGGCGTGCGCAGCTCGTGGGCGACGTCGGCATTGAACGACTCCAGGCGCACGTAGGCCTGCTCCAGGCGGTCCAGGGCGCCGTTGAACGCTCCCACCAGCTCGCGCAGCTCGGCCGGCAGCGGCGAGAGCTGCAAGCGCTGCGACAACTGCCGCGGGCTGATCCGCCGGGCCTCCTCGGACAGCCGATGCACCGGCCACAGGCCCAGGCGGGCGATCCAGTGGCCAAGCAACGAGGCCAGCAGCACACCGAGGGCGGACAGGCCGAGCAGCCATTTCAGGGTGGAGGTCCGCGCCTCATGGAACGCCGCGCTATCGATGGCGGTGACGTAGGTCAGCCGCGGCCGCCCCTCGCGCGCCGGCAACACGCCGACCCGCGCAGTCAGCGCGTACCGGTGCTCCGGCAACTCCAATTCGTAGCGGCCGGCGCCATCGGCGATCAGCCGCTGCACCGGTTCGCTGAAGCGCCCGTAGTGATAGCGCGGGTCGTCGCTGTCGATCCAGAAACGGATCAGCTCGTACTCCTGGCTCAGGTTGTCCAGCTTGCCCTGCAGGTGCGGCCAGCGCTCGGCCAGGTCGGGATGGTCGAGCATCCGCGAGACCATGTTGAAGCGCACGTCCACCTCGCCCTGCTGCAGGCGCTCGGTCTGGCGGTCGAGGATGCAATAGAGCATGGTGCCGATGAGGGCGAAGATCACCACCGCGGCGCCGGCGAACATTCCCGCCAGGCGGGTCGACAAGGACATGCCCACCTCAGCCCGACTCCGCCAGCGCACGGTTCTCCAGGACGTAGCCCATGCCCCGGATGGTATGCAGCAGCTTGTTCTCGAACGGACCGTCGAGCTTGGCGCGCAGGCGCTTGATCGCCACCTCCACGACATTGGTGTCGGTATCGAAGTTGATGTCCCAGACCAGTTCGGCGATCGCCGTCTTCGACAGGATCTCGCCGCTGCGCTGGGCCAGCACGCAGAGCAGCGCGTACTCCTTGGCAGTCAGCTCCAGACGGGTGTTGCCACGGAAGACCTTGCGGCTGAGCAGGTCGATGGACAGGTCGGCGATGCGCATCTGCGAATGGCTTTCATGGTTGCCGCCGCGCCGGGTCAGGGCCTGCAGGCGGGCGACCAGTTCGAGGAAGGAGAACGGCTTGATCAGGTAGTCGTCGGCGCCCTCGCGCAGCCCGCGCACCCGGTCTTCCACGCGCTCGCGCGCGGTGAGCATGATCACCGGGGTCTGCCGCCGCTCGCGCAACGCCCGCAGAACGCCGTAGCCGTCGACGCCCGGCAGCATCACGTCGAGCACGATCACGTCGTACTCGCCATGGAGCGCCAGGTGGCGACCGTCGATGCCGTTGTCCGCCAGGTCCACGGTGAACCCCTGTTCGCTGAGGCCACGGTTCAGGTAGTCCGCCGTCTTCGCCTCGTCCTCGACAATCAGTACCCGCATCTATCGCCCGATCCTCTGTTCGCCTTCGCATCCCGGGCGGGACGCATGCCTGCCTGCATCCTAGCCACGCGCCGCCGTCCAGGAAAGCCGCGTCCGTTACGCCTCATGTCGCCGTCGCCCCAGCGGTTCCGCCGTCCGAGGTCGTCGTCCCGCGCCGGTGGAACAGCCGCTCCAGGGCCAGGTATACCACCGGCGTGCTGAACAGGGTCAGCACCTGGCTCACCAGCAGCCCGCCGACCACCGCGATGCCCAGAGGCTGGCGCAGCTCGGAACCGGTGCCGAAGCCGATCATCAGGGGTATCGCGCCCAGCAGCGCGGCCAGGGTGGTCATCATGATCGGCCGGAAACGGGTCAGGCAGGCCTGGTAGATCGCCTGCTCCGCGCTCATGCCCTGCTCGCGCTGGGCGACGATGGCGAAGTCGACCATGAGGATGCCGTTCTTCTTGACGATGCCGATCAGCAGCACGATGCCGATCAGCGCCATGATCGAGAAGTCCTGGCCCCAGGCCCAGAGCAGGAACACCGCGCCGATCCCCGCCGAGGGCAGGGTCGAGAGGATCGTCAGCGGATGTACGAAACTCTCGTAGAGCACGCCGAGGATGATGTACACCGCGATCAGCGCGGCGAGGATCAGCAGCGGTTGCGAGGCCAGCGAGCTCTGGAAGGCCTGCGCCGCGCCCTGGAACACGCCGATAATGGTCGAGGGCATGCCGATCTCCTCCTGGGCGCGCTGCACCGCCTGCACCGCCTCGCCGAGGGACACCCCGGCAGCCAGGTTGAAGGACAGGTTGACCGCCGGGAACATGCCGTTGTGGTTGATCTGCAGCGGCCCGGAGCGCGGCGCCGCGACCTTGGCGATGGCCGACAGCGGGACCATCTCGCCGCTCAGCGGCGAGCGCAGGTAGAACCAGTCCAGGCTTTCCGCGCGGCCGCGCTGGCGCGCATCGAGTTCGAGGACCACCTTGTACTGGTTGACCTCGGTCTGGTACTCGCCGACCTGGCGCTGGCCGAAGGCGTCGTAGAGGGTCTGGCTGACATCCTCGGCGCTGAGGCCGAAACGCGCCGCGGCCACCCGGTCGATGTCCAGCGCGGTGACGCTGGCGCCGACCTGCAGGTCGTTGGACACATCCATCAGCCCCGGCACCTGCTTCAGGCGCTCGGTGAGGCGTTGCGCCCAGAGCGCCAGCTGGGTGCTGTCGCTGCTGCGCAGGGCGTACTGGTACTGGGTCCGCGAGGGTCCGGAACTGAGGTTGATGTCCTGCGCCGCGCGCAGGTAGAGCATGATTCCCGGCACCTTGGCCAGTTGCGGGCGCAGCCGGTCGATGAACTCGCCGACCGAGACATCGCGCTCGCCACGGTCCTTGAGGACGATCCAGAAACGTCCGTTGGCCAGGCTCTGGCTACCGCCGGTGACGCCCACCGCATGGTTGTAGCTCTGCACCGCCGGGTCGCTGGCGATGATCTCGGCCAGTTGCCGGTGCTTGGCGACCATGTCGTCGTAGGAGATATCCTCGGCAGCCTGGCTCGTGCCGAAGACGAAGGCGGTGTCCTGCAAGGGGAAGAAACCCTTGGGAATCCCGACGTAGCCGGCCACCGCCACCAGCACGGTAAAGGCGAAGCCGACCAGCATCAGCCGCTGGTGCCCGAGCGCCCAGCGCAGGCCGCGCTCGTATCCGCCGGTCAGCCATTCGGCGAAGCCCTTTCTCGGCGCGTCGGCATGCCGCAATGCCGGCATGAAGCGCGAAGCCAGCATCGGCGCCAGGGTCAGCGAAGCGAGCACCGAGATCAGGATCGCCACCGTCACGCTGACCGCGAATTCGCGGAACAGCCGGCCGACGATCCCGCCCATGAACAGCAGGGGAATGAACGCGGCGATCAGCGAGAAGCTGATGGAAATCACGGTAAAGCCGATCTCCGCCGCGCCCTTGAGCGCCGCCTCGACCTTCGAGGCGCCCGCTTCCAGGTGTCGGTGGATGTTCTCCACGACCACGATGGCGTCGTCGACGATGAAGCCGACGGCGATGATCAGCGCCACCAGGGTCAGGTTGTTGAGGGTGAAGCCGAGCACGTACATCGCCGCGAAGCTGGCGCTCAGGGACACCGCCAGCACCGTGGCGACGATCAGGGTCGCCGACAGCTGGCGGAGGAACAGGCCCATCACCAGCACCACCAGGCCAATGGTCAGCAGCAGGGTCAGTTCGACCTCGTGCAGCGACGAACGGATGGTCCGGGTGCGATCGTTGAGCACGTCTACCTCGATGGTCGCCGGGAGCATCTCGCGCAGGCGCGGCAATGCGGCCTGGATCGCGTCGGCGGTATCGACGATGTTCGCCCCAGGCTGGCGGAGGATCACCAGCGCCACCCCGGGCACGCCGTTCGGCCAGGCCTGCACGTAGTCGTCCTCGGGCGCCGAGACGATCCGCGCCACGTCCTTGAGGAACACCGGCGCGCCCTGGCGGTAGGCGACCACCAGGTCGTCATAGTCGCTGGCGTTGAACAACTGGTCGTTGGCCGCGAGGGTCGACACCCGCCCCTCGCCGTAGAGCGCGCCCTTGGCCAGGTTGACGCTGGCCGACTGCAACGACTGGCGCAGGTCGGCCAGGGTCAGCTGGTAGGCGGCGAGCTTCTCCGGCTGGGCCTGGATGCGGATCGCCGGGCGCTGCTGGCCGACCACGAAGATCTGCCCCACGCCGTTCACCTGGCTGAGCTGGCGGGCGAGGATGGTCTCGGCGTAATCGCTGAGTTCGATCAGCGGCATCATCTCCGAGTTGACCCGCAGGATCATGATCGGGCTGTCCGCCGGGTTGACCTTGCGCCAGGTCGGCAGGTTCGGCATGTCCACCGGCAGCCGCCCGGCCGCGGCGTTGATCGCCGCCTGGACCTCCTGGGCGGCGACGTCGATGCTCTTGTCGAGGCTGAACTGCAGGGTCAGGGTGGTGGTGCCCAGGGCGCTGCTGGAAGTCATCTCGGTGATCCCGGGAATCGCGCTGAACTGCACTTCCAAGGGGGTGGCCACCGACGAGGCCATGGTTTCCGGGCTACCGCCGGGCAGCAAGGCGTTGATCTGGATGGTCGGGAAGTCCGCCTCCGGCAACGGCGCCACACCGAGCCGGAGGAACGCCAGCAGCCCCAGCAGCAGCGAGGCCAGGGTCAGCAGCGCGGTGGCGATCGGGTGCCGTACGCACCAGCCGGAAATCCCGGCGCGCGGCGTCACGGCTGCCGCTCCGCCGCCTGAGCCAGGCTCGGGCGCGGCTCCTGGATATCGACCAGGGCGCCGGGCATCAGCCGCGAGTGGCCGTCCACCACCACCTGGTCACCGCTGGCCAGGCCTTCCACCACACTGAGGCCGTCGATGTCCTGGAGCACCCGCACCGGCACCGCCTCGACCCGGTCGGCGGCGACCCGGTAGACGAAATTACCCTCCAGGCCGCGGCGCACCGCCTTGCTCGACAGCACCAACTGGTCGCGCCGGACCCCGGTGTGCAGGCTCACCGCGACGAACTGCCCGGGCCAGAGCCGGGCCTGGCGGTTATCGAAGGAGGCGCGCACGCGGATGGTACCGGTGGAACTGTCGATCTGGTTGTCGATGGTCAGCAACCGGCCCTCGCCCAGCGCGCTCCCGCCGTCGCGGCTGTAGGCGCGCACCGCCGCCTCGCCGCCGAGCAGCGCCTGCAACTGGGGCAACTGTTCCTGTTGCAGGGAGAAGACTACGGAGATCGGTGCGATCTGGGTCACGCTGAACAGGCCGAGACTGTCGCCGACCCGCACCAGGTTGCCGACATCGACGTTGCGGATACCGACCTTGCCGGATACCGGCGAGGTGATCCGGGTGTAGGACAGGCGCACCCGCTCGGCGTTGATGGTGGCATCGTTGGCCTTCAGGGTCGCGAGCAACTGGTCGACCGTCGCCTGCTGCTGGTCCAGCAGTTGGCGTGACACCGCACGCTCGGCATACAGGCTGCGGTAGCGTTGCAGGTCCTGCTCGGCGGATTTCAGCTGGGCCTGGTTGCTCGCCCTGGAGGCCTGCGCCTGCTCCAGCGCGGCGACGACGGCGCGGTCATCGATGGTCGCCAGCAACTCGCCCGCCTCGACCATCTGCCCTTCGCTCACCAGCAGGCGGGTCAACTGGCCGTCGATCTGGGTGCGGATCACCACGTTGTGCAACGAAGTCACCGTGCCGATGCCGCTGACCTGTTGCTCGACGTCGCGCCGCTCCACCCGCGCCACGTTCACCGGGACCCTGGCCGGCGCGGGCGCCGCCTTCGCCCCGGCGTCGCCGCCGAGCCATGCCCAACCGCCGAAGGCGACCAGGCCCGCCGCCAGCACGCCCACCAGGACCCGTCCCCCACCACTGCGCAACGCCTGCATCTGTCCACCTTTCCCAGTGGCCGGCCTCGCGCGGCCGACTTCGTTCTTCTTTATAAGCAGCGCAGCGGGACCCCACCCTGACCCCTGAATGACAATCCTGTCAGTTTCGCCGGACACCCCGCGCTGGCAGGCCGCCCGGCGCTCTCGTAGACTTCGCTGAGTCCTTCCGGAGCCCGCTCGATGTCCCCAACCCCCGGCGCACGCCGGCCCTGCCCCAGGGCCTACGCCCCCTGGCTGCTGTCGCTGGCGGCGACATTGCTGCTGGCAGTCGGCGCGGCGCTGGCGCAGTGGGACCTGGAGTCGATACTGAGCCGTGCCGAGCAGCGCTACGGCGAGCTGGGCGCGGCGAAATCACGCCTGGGCGACTGGGGCCGCCTGCTCGAACAGGGCGGCACGCTCGACGAAGCGGCCAAGCTGCGCGCGGTCAACGACTTCTTCAACCGGTCGCTGCGTTTCACCGACGACATCGAGATCTGGCAACAGGAAGACTATTGGGCGACTCCGGTCGAGGCGCTGGTCAAGGGCGCCGCCGACTGCGAGGACTACGCCATCGCCAAGTACGTGACCCTGCGTCGCCTCGGCGTCGCCAGCGACAAGCTGCGCATCACCTACGTCAAGGCCCTGCGCCTGAACCAGGCGCACATGGTGCTGACCTGGTACGCCAGCCCGGGCGCCGACCCACTGGTGCTGGACAACCTGATCGGCGAGATCCGCCCCGCTTCGCAACGTGACGACCTGTTGCCGGTGTACGCCTTCAATGCCGAGGGCCTCTGGCTGCCCGGCGCCGACGGCGGACGCCGGACCGGCGACAGCAAGAAGCTGTCGCGCTGGCAGGACCTGCTGACCAAGATGCGCGCCGAAGGCCTCGACCTCGACGCACCCAAGGAGGATTGAATGTCACTGCTCAAGCAATTGTTCCTCGCCATCTGCCTGTTCCTCGTCGTCGCCTTCAGCGGCAGCTTCGTCAGCAGCGTGGAGAACTCCCGCGAGCAGTTGCGCGGCCAGTTGCGCTCCCACGCCCAGGACGCCGCCACCGCCCTCGGCCTGTCCCTGACGCCACACGTGGACGACCCGGCGATGGTGCAACTGATGGTCAGCTCGATCTTCGACAGCGGCTACTTCGCCAGCATCCGGGTGATCGACATCAAGAGCGGCAAGCCGCTGGTCGAGCGCGTGCAGGCGCATGCCGAGCGTACGGTGCCCGGCTGGTTCGAACGCCTGGTGGATCTCCAGCCCCAGGGTGGCGACGCGCTGATCATGCGCGGCTGGGAACAGGCGGCGCGGGTCGAGGTGGTCAGCCATCCGCAATTCGCCCTGGCGCGCCTGTGGGACAGCGCCCTGGGCAGCCTCTACTGGTTGCTGGCCTGCGGCGCGGCGAGCCTGCTGCTTGGCGGCTGGCTGCTGCGCCGCCAACTGCGCCCGCTCGACCAGATGGTGCGCCAGGCCCATGCCATCAGCCGGCGGGAATTCCTCAGCCTGCCCAGGCTGCCGCGCACGCCGGAGCTGCGCCGCGTGGTGCAGGCGATGAACCAGATGGTGGAGAAACTTCGCACGCTGTTCGCCGAGGAGGCCGCGCGTAGCGACAAGCTACGCGCCCAGGCCTACCAGGACAGTCTCACCGGCCTGCCCAACCGGCGCCTGTTCGACGCCCGCCTCAACGAACAGCTGGGTGCCGGCGAGCACGAGCATGCCGGGCAGCTCCTGCTGCTGCGCCTGAACGACCTGAACGGGCTGAACCAGCGTCTCGGCGGGCAACGCACGGATGAATTGATCCAGGCGGTTGCCCGCTTGCTGGTCGACTCCTGCGGCCAGCAAGGGCGCGCCGACTGGCTGCTGGCCCGCAGCCGCGGCGGCGAGTTCGCCGTGCTGGCTCCCGGTTGCTCCCGCGAGCAGGCCGAACGCCTGGCCGAGGAACTCTGCGAAGGCCTGGAGAACCTTGCCCGCACCGGTGCCAGCGATCTCACGCCGGTCGCCTATCTCGGTATCAGCGCGTTCGCCGAAGGCGACTCGCCCGCGGATCTCCTGGCCCGTGCCGACCAGGCCCTGGCCCAGGCCGAAAGCCAGCCCGCCCAGCCCTGGGCGAGCCAGGACGGCACCGCGCTCGCGGCGCTCAACGATAGCCAGGACTGGCACGACTGGATCGACCAGGCCCTGACGGAGCGCCGCCTGCTGCTCTATTTCCAGCCGGTGGTGGACTGCCTGGACACCCAGCGCGTCCTCCACCACAAGGTCCTCGCGCGTCTGCTCGACCCGCAGGCCACGGCCATCGCCGCCGGGCGCTTCCTGCCCTGGATAGAACGTTTCGGCTGGGCCGCGCGCCTGGACCTGGCGATGCTCGAACAGAGCCTGGAGCACCTGCGGCGCCATCCACGGCCGCTGGCGCTGAGCCTGTCGGCCGCCAGTGTCCGCAATGCGCAGACGTTTGCCCCGCTACTGGCCCTGCTCAAGGCGCATCCGCAGGAGGCGCGCCAGCTGACCCTGGAACTGGACGAGCGGCACCTGCCAGCCGCGGCCGAACTGGAACGCCTCAGCCAGGTCCTGCGCGAACTGGGCTGCGGTCTCGGCCTGCAGCATTTCGGCGGCCGCTTCAGCCTGATCGGCAACCTTACCCATCTGGGGCTGGCCTACCTCAAGCTGGACGGCTGCTACCTGCACGCCGTCGACCGGGAAGGCGACAAGCGGTTGTTCATCGAAGCGGTCTATCGCACCACCCACAGCATCGATCTACCGTTGATCGCGGAACAGGTGGAAACCCTCGGTGAACTCGAAGTACTGCGGGAAATGGGTTTGCGTGGCGCCATGGGACGCCTGTTCGGCAGCCCGGCGCCCTGGTCCGGGGATGCCTGATAGCGAGTCCGGAGCGGGTCGGACTCGCTTTACAGCGGATTCGGCATCGACGCCAGGCGCTCCCTCTCCGACAGAGAACGCGCCGGCGCGAGCCGACAGGTCCCCGTCATGAAACCGCCAGTCGCTGTTCCACCAGCACTCCCCCGTAAAGCGCGATCTGGGTCTTGGCATTGAGTTCGATGCGCAAGGCCACCGCGCGCTCGATGCCGATCTTCAGGTGCGGACCGAAGCGCGATACGTCCAGGCCGGCACGGATCATCATCTTCTCCACGCCTACGGTGGTTACCGTCACCAGCGTCTGGATGTCGTTCTGCAGGCTGTAGCGGGCCAGCGCGCGCATCGCCTCCAGCGTACAGTCGGAAAAGCCCAGCGAGCCTTTCTGTCCAGAGTTGATGGCGAAACGGCTGAGTTCCCAGATGTGCGGCGAGCAAGGCGCTTCCTTGCCGTGCAGAAGCTCCGGGAAGGTGTTCTTCAGCATGTAGGGGCCAGTGGTATCGAGAATTCGCCAGCAACCGAAAACCTGGGCTTCAGGAGTATCTTCCTGGATCAACATGTAATAAGGACTGAGTGCGTCATAACCATCGATTTCCATCTCGTCGATGACACTAACGTCCCAGCCTTTGCGCTCCTTGAACACTTGAGCACGCAACTTGTGCATCTCGCCCAGCAGTTTTTTATCGAACTCTTCGCGCCGACCAATTTGTACGATCATCTTCACTTCCTCCAAATAGGAAGCTGAAGAATTTATGCAAATTTCATAATTTTATAACTAGCAAATGAGATAGATTTCGGTGAACCCGGACCCTTGCTAGGCTCGAAGAAACGTCCGAAAAGATCAGAGCAATGGCTTCACACGAGAGAACACAGCCCCAAAACATGGCCTTCCGGGCAAAGGCCACCCGCACCGCCCGACGGGAAAGCCAGGAAACTTTCTGGAGCCGCTTCGGGATAAGCCAATCCTGCGGCAGTCGTTTCGAGAATGGCGAGAACCTGCCCTTCCCTATATACCTGCTTTTGCATTTCTATATAGAAGGGCAAATTACCGATCGCCAGCTCGCCGACCTGAGAGGCAAGATCAGAGAGTAATAAGACCCAAATTAACGGCCATAATGGCCGCTACGCGGCGGGAGGTCACACCGAACTTCCGCCGAATATTTCCCATATGGAAGTTCACATTGGCTTCCGAGCAGTTGCAGATAACCGATATCTCCCAACTGGTCTTGCCGATGGCGCACCACTGCAACACTTCCTTCTCCCGGCTGGTCAGAACCACCGGTTTGCTGACCGGATGTTCGAAGGCCAGTCCGGCACCGCTCTGCAGTGCGTAGTCCTTGAGCATCCACAGGGTCGGCAGGACCGACTCCATGAAACGGTTGGCCTCGGCCCGGTTTTCCGCTTCCACGCTGAGGCTCAGCGCGCCGAGTTCGCCGCGAGCACCATGCAGCGGCATGGTCAGCCCATACACCAGGCCGGCGGCCGAGGCTTCCTCGAAGAACTCGTGCTGCTTTCGCGTCTGGTAGATGGACGGTTCCCAGAAAATCGGCAGTACGCTCTGGGTACAGTGACTGACCGTCGGGTCGACCCGCGCGTAGCCAGCCCGGTCGTAATGCTCGCGCCAGGCGGCCGGGTAGTTGCCGACGATGAAGGCGTTCTCGTAGTCCTGGCTGTCCTTAGGCAACAGGCCGAACAGGATCTTCGAGAATCCAAGGTCGCTCGCCATCTTCTGCAGGATGGCGCTCCACTCCAATTTTCCACTTGAGCGTTCCAGCTCAAGAAAACCGTCAACCAAGGCCATAGCGCTACGTTCTTCTTAAACTATTAACCAATCAGCCAAATATGGATTCGGCACCCGATATCCGGCACGTTGTACGGCAGTCCGAGAATCCCGGCTTCCTGCCGAGGCGCATGCGCCCGTGCCCGACGACCCCTGAAGATGTCCAGTCAGCCCACTCTATAGAGTTGGCGTTGTGCCGGAAAGGCACATTTCAGTCCCACTTAACAATAGACCGCAGCGTTTGATGCACCTAGTACGATACCCGTCCTAGAGGGTAAGCAAACGTTTAAATGTGATCTATATCACATTTTATGCGAACTGAATACCCAGTCACACCTGGTCCCCGGGTTCACTGTCGGCCCATCGCCACGCGTGCGACCGCTCTCGGCCGGGCGATCCGAGGCGCAGACGTCTGTGCGCGGCGCACGGGCAAAGGCACAGCGCCACGGCCAAGGGGGCGACCTCGCGGCGTCAGGCCTGCCGGGCACGGACCCGGCGACATAGCCACTTTTCCAGTTCGGCGACGCAGAACAGGCCGAGCCCGGCCAGCAGCACCCGCGCCCACTCGCCCGGGGCCAGGCCGACCGAGCCGAACAGCGCCTGCAACGGCGGCGCGTAGGTATAGAGCAGTTGCAGCACCACGCAGGCGGCGATCGCCAGCAAGACCTGGCGGTTGCCGAACAGGCCCTCGCGGCTGAGCACCGAATCGTAGATATGCCGGCTGTTGAGCAGGTAGAACATCTCGCACACCACCACGCTGTTCACCGCCATGGTCCGCGCGCTCTCCAGCCCGGTGCCATGCTCCAGCTCCCAGAGGAACAGGCCCAGGGCGCCCGCCATCATCAGCAGCGAGACCAGCAGCACCCGCCAGACGAAGAACAGCGACAACAGGGGCTCCGCCGGCGGACGCGGCGGACGCTGCATCAGGCCGCGCTCGGCCGGATCGAAGGCCAGCGCCAGGCCCAGGGTGCTGGAGGTGACCATGTTGATCCAGAGGATCTGCGCCGGTGTCATCGGCAGGGTCAACTGGAACAGGATCGCGGCGATCACGATCAGCGCCTCGCCACCGTTGGTCGGCAGCATGAAGAGGATGAATTTCTTCAGGTTGTCGTAGACCGCCCTTCCCTCGCGCACGGCATTGGCGATGGTGGCGAAATTGTCGTCGGCGAGGACCACCTCGGCCGCCTCCTTGGCCGCCTCGGTGCCCTTGTTGCCCATCGCTACGCCGACGTCGGCGCGCTTCAGCGCCGGCGCATCGTTGACCCCGTCGCCGGTCATCGCCACCACCTCGCCGCTGGCCTGCAGGGCCTGCACCAGGCGCAGCTTGTGCTCAGGGCTGGCGCGGGCGAACACATCGACGCCCGGCAGCACTTCGCGCAGGCGCTGGTCGTCGAGCAACTCGATCTCCGCGCCGGTCAGCGCCGGCCGGTCGATGCCGATCCCGAGCATGGCGCCGATCGCCCGCGCGGTGTCGACGTGGTCGCCGGTGATCATCTTCACCGCGATACCCGCCGCCTGGCATTCGGCGACCGCGGCCACGGCTTCCTCGCGCGGAGGGTCGATGATGCCCACCAGGGCCAGCAGGGTGAAGCCATGTTCCACGTCGGCGAAATCCAGCGTGCGCTGCTCCGCCGGCATCGCCCGTCGGGCGATGGCCAGCAGGCGCAGGCCGCGAGCGGCGGTGTCGGTGGCCAGGCGCCGCCAGTAGTCCGGGTCCAGCGGCCGCACCGAGTCGCCCACCCGTTCAGCCTCGCACATGTCGAGGATGCGCTCCGGCGCGCCCTTCAGGTAGACCATCGCCTGGCCTGCGTGGTCGTGGTGCAGGGTGGCCATGAAGCGATGCTCGGACTCGAACGGAATCGCATCGCTGCGTGGCCGTTCCGCCGCCAGCGCCTGCGGATCGAGGCCCAGCTTGAGGCCGAGGCTGAGCAGCGCGCCTTCGGTGGGGTCGCCCTCCAGTTGCCATGCCTCGCCCTCCTGGTGCAGGCGCGCCTCGTTGCACAACAGCGCCGCGCGACCGATCTCCTGCAGATCGTCGCGTCCGGCGGGATCGAGGCCTTCGCCGTTGTGGCTGAAACCACCCAGGGGGGCGTAACCGGCGCCGCTGACCTCGATTACCTGGTCGGCGGTGACGATACGCTGCACGGTCATCTCGTTGCGGGTCAAGGTGCCGGTCTTGTCCGAGCAGATCACCGTCACCGAACCCAGCGTCTCCACCGCCGGCAGGCGGCTGACGATGGCGTTGCGCCGGGCCATGCGCTGTACGCCGAGGGCGAGGATCACCGTCATGATCGCCGGCAGTCCCTCGGGAATCGCCGAGGCGGTCAGCGCCACCACCAGCATGAACATGTCCACCATCGGCTGGCCCTGCCAGAGGGTGCCGAGGACGAAAGTGGCGCCGGCCAGCAGCAGGATCGCCAGGGCCAGCCAGCGACTGAAGCTGGCGATCTGTCGCAGCAGCGGAGTGGCCAGGGTGCGGACTTCGCGCAACAGCGTACCGATCCGGCCCAGTTCGGTATCCCCGGCGGTGGCGACCACCACTCCGCGCGCCTGGCCGCTGGTCACCAGGGTGCCGGAATAGGCCATGCAACGGCGGTCGCCGAGCAGCGCGTCGATGGCCACCGCGACGCAGCCCTTCTCCACCGGCACCGACTCGCCGGTCAGGGCCGACTCGTCGACATGGAAGTTCTTCGTTTCGAACAGCCGCAGGTCGGCCGGCACCCGGTCGCCGGAGGCCAGCAGCACCACGTCGCCCGGTACCAGGCGTTCGGCGTCCAGCGCCTGGCGCTGGCCGTCGCGCAGGACCAGGGCATGCAGCGAAAGCATGTCGCGGATGGCGTCCAGCGCGTTGGCCGCCTTGCCCTCCTGGACGAAACCGATCAGCGCGTTGACCACCACCGCCAGGAGGATTACCGCACTGTCCACCCAGAAGCCGAGCAGCGCGGTGACCAGCGAGGCGAACAGCATCATGTACAGCAGGACGTTGTGGAACTGCCGCAGCAAGCGCAGCAGCGGCCCCTGGCGTTTCGGCGCGGGCAATCGGTTGTAGCCGTGCGCCGCCAGGCGGCGGGCGGCTTCGTCCGCGTCCAGGCCGGCGGCGGAGCTGTGCAATCGTTCCAGCACCCGTTGCGGCGGGCTGGCATGGGCGTCGCGGGAAGACAGGGGTGGGATGCCGTTCATGGGATTCCTGCGCCTCGTTCTGATGAACAGAACTATCGGGCAGGCCTGCGCCGCAACGTTTGACCTGTCTCAAACGGATGCTTGCAGTTGAAAGCATCTGGCCGGGGAAAACTTTTCCGGATGTTGCGCGGCACCTCGCTCCACAGGGCGAGGTGCCGCGTCCTCCTACAGGCTCATGTGCAGCAGCGGGAACGGCCGCCCCGCCGAGTCGGTCGCGGAGCGGCCGGTCTGGCGGAACCCATAGTGTCGATAGAAGCCGCAGGCCTGCGGGTTCTGCTCGTTGACATCGACGCTCAGGCGCGGCCAGGTCGCCCGCGCATGATCGAGCAGGCGTCGGCCGATACCCCGGCCGCGCAGCCCGGGTTCGACGAAGAGCATCTCGACATGCGCCTGGTTCAGGCCGATGAAGCCCTGGGCCACGCCGTCGTCGTCGACCAGCACCCAGACCTCGACGGCCGGCAGGTACAGGTCGCGGACCTGTGGGTAAAGCTCGACGATGTCCGCTTCACTGAGAAAGTCGTGGGTCGCGCGGACGGAACGTTCCCACAGGTCGACCAATGCCGTGTTGTCGGCGTCGACGCGCTTGCGAATGTACATGCTGGATTCCTTTATCCGAAAGATTCCAGGTAGAACGAAAGGCAGCCGCGACCGCCAGGCCGGGCGCCACGCTGAGGTTCGTCGCCTGGATGCCCGTGGCGCGAATCAACGCATGGACGGTGCACAGCGGCGGCGACGAGGGAGGAAGGGGGCGCCATCCTAAAGAAAAGCGGCGGCGCTGAAAAGGCTTCCGGCTCAGAAGCGGTAGGTGCCCCGCAGGGAGACGAACTGGCTATTGTCGGCGCCGGCGCTGCGCAAGGCGCCGCCGACATCGTAGTACTTGTAGTCGAGGTCGAAGGTCAGGTTCTTCGAGGCGAACCACTTCAGGTTGGCCCGGAGGATGTTGCCGACGTCGCGCCCGCGACTCTGCTGCGCACTCGCCGCGACGCCCATCCCCGGGTAGTAGACGGCGTCGCCGGCCTGCTGCTTCCAGACCTTGAACAGCCCGGGCTCGATGCGCAACTGCGGCCAGGGCGAGAAGCCCAGCACCGGCCCGACGATGATCGCGTTGGAGAGCGTGATCAGCGCCGCCTCGCCGTAGACGCCATTGCGCGGGAACAGCGGATCGAAGGTCTGTACCCGTCCGTCGCCGGCCTTGCGGTCGCCGCTCGCGGCGTCGAGGCGCAGGCCCAGGCGGGGCTTCCAGGCCGTGGCGAAGGTGTAGCCGCTATCGCTGGAAAGCGCCCAGGCGCGGATACCGGCGCCCGCCAGCCGGCCGAACTGGCCAGCCAGGTCCCAGCTCCAGTCCAGCGCGCCCTGCTTGCCGAACAGCCGGCTACCCAGGGTATAGCGCTTCTCCGAGCCGCTCAGCCCAGCCAGGCTCCGTTGCCGGGTATCCAGGCCAAAGGCGTACAGATCGACATACCAGGCACGCCACAATGGCAGGCTGCCGTAGAGGCCGTAGAACTTCACCTGGTTGTCGGACCCATCGTCGAAGGCATCGCGACCGAGCCGCACCGGACGCACGGCGAAGGCATCGAGCCGGGTATCCGCCGCCCAGCTCACGCTCAACCGCACGCCATCGAAGGCCTGGCGAACGTTGGGGACATCGCGGTAGGTCACCAGCACCTGGGCGCCGTAGGCCATTTCCTGGCGGCCGACGCGCGTCGTCAGGTCGGCCCCGGCGACCTCGAAGCGTGCATCGACGAACGCCTGCTGGATGTCCGTGCGGCTCTCGTCCGGTGGCGCCAGCGTGTCCTTGCCCCAGGCCCGGGTGTTCTGCACCTGGGTGAACAGGCGCAGCTGGCCGTCCAGCAAGTGCAGATCGGCGTGCGCTTGCAGGCGTTGCATCAGGTACGAGTCGTCGGCGTCGCCGCGCATCCCGAAGTACGGTGACTCGACTGCATCCGCGCGGTAGCGCAGTTCGCCGCCGAGTTGCAACCAGGCCGACTCGGAGAGACGCCGATATCGCAGTTCATCGAACGGATCGCTGCGCTGGCGCGGGTCGTCGAGGAAGCGGTAGTCCTCCAGCCAGCGCGGCAGCCCGGGCCGCAGCGGCCGTTGCTGCTCCAGGCCGTCGGCCGCGGAGACGTCGGCCAGCGGCGCCAGCAGGCCGACCAGGACGCCGCCGAACAGGCCGCGTAACGGGAGTGGGATCGGATATCCGGTCATCGTCGGGTCTCTTGTGGTTTTCCCCGCGCGCAGACGTCCCACCGCTCGTCGCACGGCGGGGTCCAGGCGCTATGGGGGGGACGCGAGGGAGACGGCGGCCCAGGCGCGGCCTGGGCCCTGCCGTCCTACTGGATGCAGTGGCTGTACAGACAGGTCATCTGCCCGTACTTGTAGCGGATCGGCGCAGGCACCACGCCATTGTCCCTGGCGTAGTCATTCCAGTCCGCGGCAAGCTCGGCGACCTTGCCCGGCTCGCTCGCGGCCAGGTCGTGGCTGAAGGCCGGGTCGCGTGCCAGGTCATAGAGTTCCCAGCGCCCATTGCCGTAAGGCGGCTTCTGCATCTGCGCCGCCCATTGCCCTTTGTACAGTGCGCGGCGACCGTTGAACTCCCAGCCGAGCACCCGTTCCGGCTGCGCCTGGCCCCGCAGGGCGGGAAGCATCGAGCGTCCCTGTAGCGGCAACAGGGCATTCCCCCGGTACTGCGCCGGATAGCTCGCGCCGGCCAGGGCGAGGATGGTCGGCACGAAATCCTTCACGTGCAGCACTTCGCCGCTGATCGCGCCCTTCGAAGTCGCCGCGGGATAGCGCACGATCGCCGGCACCTGGATTCCGCCTTTCGCGGTGAAGCTCTTGAAGTACGGGAACGGCGTAGCGCCGACCTGCGCCCAGCCCGGCCCGAGGGTCACGTAGGACCCCTTGCGGCCCATGTTCCGCGGACTGTTGTCGAACGTCGCGTCGACCCAGTCGCGGATGCCGTTGCGGTCCTCGGTGGTGCCCAGCGACTCGGGGCTGGCCGACTCCGGCCCGTTGTCGGACATGAACAGGACGAAGGTATTGTCCAGTTCGCCGCTCTTGCGCAGGTGATCGAGCACGCGCCCAATGTTGTGGTCCATGTTGTCGACCATCGCCGCATAGATCTGCATGATCCGCGTCTGCTCCCGGCGCTGTGCCTCGGTCAACTGCTCCCAGGTCGGCAGCTTGTCCGCCAGCGGATCGTTGGGCCGGGTGCCGGCCGGCAGTATCCCCAGCTCGATCATCCGTGCCAGGCGCTTGCGGCGCAGCGCCTCGTAGCCGTCCGCGTAATTGCCGCGATACCTGTCCAGGTACTGGTCCGGAGCCTGTAGTGGCCAATGCGGCGCGGTGAACGCCAGGTAGGCGAAGAACGGCTTGCCCGGCTGGCGGTCACGCTCCAGGTAGCCGAGCAGGCGGTCGGTGTAGAAGTCGCTGGAGTAGAAGTCGTCGGGGATCGACACGTCCTTGCCATCCTCCAGGTAACGCGCCTTGTAGTTGCCGGGGAACATCTGGGTCTTGTCCATGTGGCTAGCGCCCCCCGGCATCAGGGTGTAGGAGCGTTCGAAGCCACGGGCCGCGGCGTTGCTCTGGGGAGTTGCGCCCAGGTGCCACTTGCCGGTCATGAAAGTGTTGTAGCCGACGTCCCGCAGCAGTTCGGCGAGAGTCGCCACGCGGCGGTTCAACTGGCCTTCGTAGCCCGGCTTGCCCTTCTGTTCCGGTTGCAGGTACTCGGCCATGGTGCCAAGCCCCGCCTGGTGGTTGTCGACGCCGGTGAGCAGCATCGAACGGCTCACCGAGCAGGTCGGGCCGGCGTAGAAATTGGTCAGGCGCACGCCCTCGTCGGCCAGCCCCTGCAGGCTGGGGGTGGATATCTCTCCGCCGAAGGGCGAGGTATCGGAGAAGCCGAGGTCATCGGCGACGATCAGCAGGACGTTCGGGCGCGATGGCGCCGCCTGGCTCTGGGGCACGCAGCAGAGCAAGGGGAACAACAGGCCCAGGGCCTTTCGGGAGATTGCGCTCATGGAGCTACCTTCTTCTTGGACTTGTATGGTGGCTGCCGACGCTCCGCCTGGCGGAAACGGCAAGCGCAAACTAGACCGTGGCGCTCCCGCGCAACAATTGGTGCGGCGGCAAACTGAGCATTCGCGGAACTCGAACAATCCACGTCGAGCGCGCGCCAGAGCGGTTGCCGCGGTAGACGCCCGACAGCGCCGCGACGACGGGGATGGACGCTGCCAGGGAAGCTGGGTAGGGTCCGCCGCTGGACGACGACTCCGGATCCTATACGCATGCAACCCGTTCCTCCCCGGCGAGAAGCCCGCCCGCCCCGTCCTCCTCGCAGCGCCGGCTACTGTGCGGGACTGCTCTGGATCACGGCGCTGCCATTGCTCCCGGCGGTCGCTACCAGCGAGACGGACGGCCTGGTCGAGGAAAGCGTCTGCCAGACCTGCCACGCGCGGCAAAGCGAACAGTGGCGCGGCTCGCACCACCAACTGGCGATGCAGCCGGCCAACCCCGGCAGTGTCCTCGGCGACTTCGCCGATGCACGCTTCAGCCATGCCGGGGAAACCACCCGCTTCTACCGCAAGGGCGACGGATTCTGGGTGAACACGCCCGCTGCCGACGGCGGCAACGCCGACTTCCAGGTGCGCTACACCTTCGGCGTGGAGCCACTCCAGCAGTACCTGCTGGACACCGGCGACGGCCATCTGCAAGCCCTCGGAGTGGCCTGGGATACCCGGCGCAAGGCCTGGTTCCACCTGTACCCGGACGAGCGCGTGGACGCCCGCCATCCGCTGCACTGGAGCAAGCCACAGCAGAATGCCAACTTCATGTGCATGGAGTGCCACAACACCGGTTTCGAACGCAATCACGACGCCGCCAGCGGCCGCTTCGACAGCCGATGGCTGGCTTCCGGCGTCGGTTGCCAGAGTTGCCACGGCCCGGCCGCCGCACACCTGGCCTGGACCCGCCAGCCCGATCGGAGGGAGGCGCACGCCGGCTTCGCCGGGAGCCTGGCAGCCACCGCCAACCGCACCCAGGTGGAAAGCTGTGCGCGCTGCCATTCGCGGCGCTCGCCGCTAAGCGACGGCTTCGATGCGACGGCGCGCCTGCTCGACGACTACCTGCCCAGTCCGCTGGGCCCGGTGCTCTACGAATTGGACGGAAAGATCAGGGACGAAGTCTTCGAATACGGCTCCTTCGTACAAAGCCGGATGTACGCCAAGGGCGTGGCCTGCAGCGATTGCCACGATCCCCATGGCGCGCGCCTGAAAGCCAACGGCAACGATGTCTGCCTGCAATGCCACAATCCCGCCGGCCGCGCCGTTCGCAGCGACATCGACGACAGCGGCCTGGTGGCCGCCGACTACTCGTCGCGCGAACACCTCCGCCACCGCCCCGAAGGCCCGGCCGGGAAATGCGTCGCCTGCCACATGCCGGGCAAGTACTACATGGTCAACGACCTGCGCCACGACCACTCGTTCAGCGTACCGAACCCGGCCCAGGCCCTGGCTCTAGGTGTCCCCGACGCCTGCGTGGGCTGCCATGCGCGGATGCCCGGCGCAAGCCTGGTGGAACGTTTCCGCAACTGGTACCCGAACGCCATTCCACGCGACGGCGGCTATGCGCAAGACCTGGCGCTGGTACGCGACGGACGCCCCGGCGCGGCCGCCGCCCTGTTGCGCCAGCTGCTGCGTAGCGATCTGCCGGCGATCCGCCGCGCGACCCTGCTCGGCGAGGTTCCCGGCTATCCCGGCCAGCCCCTGCTGCGCCAGGCGCTCGCCGCCCTCGGCGAGAAGGATCCCCAGGTCCGCGAGGCGGCTATCGGCGCCGTCGCCACCTTGCTCTCGCCGACAGAACGGGTCGAACCGATAGCTCCGTCGCTGAACGACCCGGTGCGCGCGGTGCGCCTGTCCGCCGCCTATGCGCTGCTTCCCGCCATAGCCGAACTCGGCACGCATGGTACGGCCTGGCGGCGGGCCATCGACGAGTATGAAGGGGCCCAGCTCGTCCAGCGTGAGCGCGCCGAAGCCAACCTCAACCTGGCCAACCTGTACCGGGCCGACGGTCGGTCGGGCCTGGTGGAGGCGAGCCTGCGGGAAGCCCTGCGCCGCGACGCGGACTTCGCTCCGGCGCGGGTCGCCCTCGGCCAGTGGCTGGAAAACGCGGGCCGCGACAGCGAAGCCGTCACGCTGTTGCACGAGGGTATCCGCCGCCAGCCGCAATCGGGGCTGCTGCACTATGCCCGGGGACTGGCGCTGATCCGCCAAGGCAAGCGCGAGGCGGCACGCCAGGCGCTCGCCGAAGCGCTCGCGGCGGAACCGGACAACCCGCGCTATCCCTATGTCCTCGCCGTCGCCTGGCACGAGACCGGACAACCAGACAAAGCCATCGAAACCCTGCGCGCGCTGCTCGCGCGGCGACCGGCCGAGCGCGCGGCACGCCTGGCCCTGGCCGACTACCTTCGGCAGGCCGGCGATGCCGCCGGGGCCGACGCGGTACTGGTCGAGCTGCGTGCGATCAATCCCGACGACCCGCTGTTCCGCTAGGCCATGCGAACCGAGGCTGCGCCCGCCTCGCCATTCAGTCCCCGAGCAGCAGCAACCCTGCCTCGACCCGGCAATGCAAGCCTTCCAGCGCCGCACCCGCGCAGGGACCGTCGATGCAAAGACCGTCCTCGAAGCGGAACAGCGCGCTGTGATGCGCACACATCAACACCTCCCCACGATAGGTACAGAATTCGCCGGGACGGAAGTCCAGCGGTACGGAGAAATGCGGACAGCGGTTGCGATAGACCCAGGCCTGCCCGCCCCGGCGCACCGCGACCAGCGACAGACGCTCGTCGCCGAAGAACAGTTGCAGGCCCCGCGCGCCGCCGTCAGGGATTTCCTCCAGGGCGCAGAGCACGCGCGCGGCGGCGCTCACGGTCGCGCATCCGGCGCGCCCAGGCTCCAGTTCCAGGGGCGGATCTCGACTCGCTGGAACAGGCCGGCGCGGACATAGGGATCGTCGGCGAGAAAGGCCTGCACCTCGTCCAGCGATGCGGCCTCGACCACCAGCAGGGTTCCGTTCATCCGTCCGTCACGCTCGTCCAGCGTAGGCCCGCCCAGGCGCACCACCACCGGATGCGGCGACGGGTCGCGCAGGTGCGCCCGGTGCGCCGGACGAATCTGCCGGCGCAAGGTCTCGAGCCGTGGCCGGTCGGTGGCGAAGACTGCGAAATAACGACTCATGCAGGCTCCAGGACGAAATCGTAGCGGACCAGGCGAAACCCCGTGTCGATACCGTACTCCCGCGCCAACGGATGCTCAGCCGGGCACGCCCGGTATTCCACCCGCAGCGAATCCTTCACGCCGAACACCGCGTCCGACGCCAGGTACGGATCGTCATCCTTGAACAGGTGGGTCACCAGGCGCCGGTATCCTGGCGCCTCGACCATGAAGTGCAGGTGCGCCGGCCGCCACGGATGCCGGCCGCCGGCCTGTAGCAGGCGGCCCACCGGGCCATCGCTGGGAATCGGGTAGCTAGTCGGAACGATGCTGCGGATCGCATAGCGTCCCTCGCCGTCCGTAAGGTATCGGCCACGCAGGTTGCCGTGGGGTTGACCCGCGTCCTGCCCGGAATAACAGCCGTTCTGCGCGCTCTGCCAGACATCCAGGCTGGCGCCGGTGAGCGGTCGGCCTTCCGTGTCCAGCACCCGCCCCAGCACCAGCGCCGGCACGCCCGCCGTGAAGGCCATGTTCTCGCCGTAGCCGCGTGCCGGCATGCCGGCGATGTAGAAAGGCCCGAACACGGTGCTTTCGGTGATCCCGGCGCTACCGCGATGGCCGAGCGCATCGACCAGCATCGACAGGCCAAGCACGTCGGAGAGCAGGATGAACTCCTGGCGCACCAGGCCATCGCAGGTCTGCCCGGTCTCGGTGAGGAAACGTATCCCGGAGAACCATTCCTCCTCGCTCAGCTCCACCTCGCGAGCGAAGGCGTGCAGGTGCTCGACCAGCTTCTCCAGCAGGCGGCGCAGCCTCGGGTCAGGCGCGGCGGCGAAACTGGCGAGGACCAGGGCGGTGATCCTCTCTTCGGCGGCGCCCGCACGCGCGGCCTCGCCCGGCTTCGCCGTCATGCCGGCGGCAATCCGTCGCGCGCGCGCTCGAGCAGCGCTTGGATGGCCACGGGCTCGAATGGACGTGGGTTGTAATAGGGGCTGGCGCAGGCGATCCGCGCGACCTCCGCCGGCCCCTCGGGCGGCAGGCCGAGTTCACCCAGCGAGGCCGGCACGCCAAGGCGTCTGTTGAGAGCGAACAGCAGCGGCCCGGCCTCTTCCGCCGCGCTTCCGCCCAGTGCCCGGGCGACCCGTGCCAGGGCCGACGCCGCGGCTTCGCGGTTATAGTGCGCGGCATGCGGCAGGACCACCGCGTGAGCCTGCGCGTGCGGCAGGTTGAAGGTACCGCCGAGGGTGTGGCAGAGCTTGTGGTGGATCGCCATGCCCACCGAGCCCAGGCACACGCCCGCCAGCCAGGCACCGTACAGCGCCTGGCCGCGCGCCTCACGATCGGCAGGATGCTCGACCACCCGCGGCAACGCCTGCGCCAGGGAGCGGATCGACTCCTCGGCCATCAGGCCGATGATCGGGTTGGCGTCTTCGGCATACAGCGCCTCCACCGCATGGGCCATGGCGTTCATCCCGGAACAGGCGGAGACCGCAGGGGGCAGGCTGAGAGTCAGTTGCGGATCGTAGATCACTGTCTTTGGCAGGACTCGCGTGTCACGACCGGTCTTCTTCAGACAGTCCTCGGTCAGCCCCCAGATCGGTGTCATCTCCGAACCGGCGTAGGTGGTTGGCACAGCCAGGATCGGCAAGCCGGACTCCAGTGCGATGGCCTTGCCCAGGCCAATGGTCGAGCCGCCACCGACCGCGATGCAGCAGTCGGCCCGGCGCCGCGCCGCCTCGGCGCGGGCAGCGCGGGCGACCTCCAGCGGCACGTGCATTACCGCCTCGGGATAGACCCCTGCGCTACGCGAGCCGAGTAGCCCGGCCAGCCGCTCGGCAAGCTCGCGCTGGTCCGGGGTGGAGAGCAGCAGCGCGCGCTCGGCGCCCAGCTTCTCGATCTCCTCGCCAAGATGCTGCAACGCACCGTCGCCGAATACCACCCGGCTCGGCAGGCCCTGATAGACGAATGTCCGCATATGCCACCTCAACGCTTGAAATGCGGCGCGATCTTCGCGTCGACATTGACCCACACCGAGTGCGCCTCGGTGTACTCGTGCAGGGCCTCGAAGCCCATCTCGCGGCCATAGCCGGACTGGCCGATGCCACCAAACGGGCTGGCCGGGCTGACCCGCTTGTAGCAGTTGATCCAGCACATTCCCGCATGGATCCGCTCGGCCATCCGGTGTGCCCGTTGCAGGTCGCGGGTCCAGAGGCCGCTGCCGAGGCCGTAGCGGGTGCCGTTGGCGATGTCCAAGGCTTCCTCCTCAGAGGAAAAGCGCAGGACGGTGGCGAAGGGTCCGAATACCTCCTCCTGAGCCACCCGGTCATCGGGCCGCGCCTCGACCACCGTCGGCTCGACGTAGTAGCCCGCGGCCAGGGCCGGATCGCTCGGCGCCCGTCCGCCGGTGAGGATGCGTCCGCCCTCCTCCTCGGCGATCGCGGCGAAGGACAGCACCCGGTCGCGATGCAGCGCCGAGGTCAGCGGTCCCATTTCGGTTTGCGGATCCAGCGGATCGCCCAGGCGGATCGAGCGCGCCAGGGCGACGAAGCGCTCGAGGAAGCGCTCGGCGATGCGCTCATGGAGGATCAGCCGCGAACCGGCGATGCAGGCCTGGCCCTGGTTGTGGAAGATCGCCCAGGCGGCGCCGTTGAGCGCCGCATCCAGGTCGGCGTCGTCGAACACGATGTTCGCGCCCTTGCCGCCCAGCTCCAGTTGCACGCGCTTGAGATTGCCGCGCGAGGCCTCGACGATGCGTTGCCCGGTGAGCGTGGAGCCGGTGAAGGCGATCTTGCCCACGTCGGGGTGTTCCGCCAGGCGTTGCCCGGCGGTACTGCCGTAGCCCGGCACGATGTTGACCACCCCGTCGGGGAAGCCGACCTCCTGGATCAGCTCGGCGATGCGCAGGGTCGACAGCGGGGTGATCTCCGATGGCTTGAGCACTACCGTGTTGCCCGCCGCCAGCGCCGGCCCCAGCTTCCAGCTGGTGAACATGAGCGGGAAGTTCCACGGCACGATCTGCCCGACCACGCCGATCGGCTTGCGCTGCACGTAGTTGAGGAAGCCCGTGTCCACCGGGATCACCTTGCCTTCGAGCTTGTCGGCGATGCCGCCGAAATAGCGGAAGCAGGCGGCGGTTCGCGGGACGTCGAGGTTGCGCGAATCGCGCAGCGGATGCCCGGTATCCAGGGACTCCAGCCGGGCCAGTTGCTCGGCGTTGGCCTCGATGGCGTCGGCCAGCTTCAACAGCAGGCGGCCGCGCTCCGCCGCCGGCAACCCGGCCCAGGCCGGAAAAGCGCGGCGAGCCGCGGCCACAGCGAGGTCGACGTCGGCCGCCTCGGCGGCGGCGATACGAGTGATCGACGAACCGTCGGCGGGATTCAGCACCTCGATCTCGCCGCGATCCACCGCGGGAACGAAGCGACCGTCGATGAACAATAGGTTCTGCATGGCAAAAGCTCTCCACGCGCCGCTCCGAAACGGCGCGGCGTCATGCTGGGTACGGAAGGGAAAGGCGGAAGGCCGGGCGCGCCGACCGGGACAAGGCCCGGCCGGAAGCGCTCAGAAGTCCACCGGGTAGGGTTTCAGCTCGCCGCTCTCATAGCGTTGCGGCAGGTTCGGCGTGGCGTTTTCCCAGACCAGCAGCATCGAGCGCTTGGTCGAATAGCCCTGGTGGCGGATGTCCGCTGGCATCGCCGCGATGTCGCCGGCACGCATGATCACCCGTGCCCTGGGCGTGCCATCGTCCTTGTCGGCGACATCCCAGACGATCTCGTCGGAAAGCTGGAGGAACCACTCGACCCGGTCGTTGCCGTGGAACACCGGCAGGATGAACTCCTCGGTGGTCGGGCAGAACAGGCTGGCCTTGCACACCGAACTGACCGACGGGTTCCAGGTTACGTCCGAGCGCGACAGGTACTTGAACAGGTTGAAGGCGTGCAACTCGCCCTCGAAGCCTTCCGCGGGGTGCAGCTCCGGCTCGTCCTGGGGGACATCGAGGAACTGGCGATTCACCGGCAGGTCGTCGCGCAGCGGCGAATCGCCCGGCAGTCCGGGCATGCGCCGGGTGGCGATGCGGAAGCGCTCGATGGCCTCGGGGTTGTCGCCGCGCTTGCGGCCGAAGGCGCTGCCGGTCTCCTCCGGCGCGGCGAACGGATCGAAGCTGGCGTTGGTCCAGTCGTGCAAGACCGCCTTGAAGGTCGCCATGATCTTCGGCGTGTCGAACTGCTCGGTGTAGTCGACGCCAGCCTCGCGCAGGACGCCATTGAAAGTGCCCGCATAGAGGTCGACCTTGCCATAGTGGTTGCGCGTGCCGATCACATGGTCGAAGTTCACCCAGCCGTAGAAGAAGCCCCAGGCCACGTCGCGCATCATCGCGCGCAGGAAGGCGTCGACCGGGATCAGGTGCGAGCGCGGCTGGCCCTTGGCCGGCCATTCGACGCGGGCGAAGTATTCGTCGCGCGAGAGGGTGAAGGCACCGAGCCGGAAGCTGCTGTAGCCGGTGACCGGGTCGGGGCGCGCGGCCTCGACCTCGTCGCTGGCGAAGGTGCGGGTCTGTTCGGGGGTATCGAGCATGGCCATGATGGCTCTCCTTGTTGTTCTCTGGCAGGCGCCTACTTGAGGCAGATGTCCGACCACTTCTCCACCGAGAGCGGACCCAGGATCGTCTGTTGCAGGAGCACGCAGGGCCGCGTCGCTTCGAAGCGGTAGGCGCGGCCGGCCGGCAGCAGCACCTGGTGGCCGCGACCGAGCAGCACGTAGCCCATCGGTCGGCCGCGCGGCTGGTCACCGGCCAGCCGGGTGCCCTCGCCTTCCGTCGGTGGCATGTCGAGATCGAGGAAATCGACGCGCACCTCGCCATCCATGGAAATGGCGAATTCGTCGTGGCTACAGGTGAACCAGGGCGAGCGTCCTTCGGCGCGCAGCACCTCGATGACGTAGCCGAGATTGAGGCCGACCACTACTTTCTCGTAGGCCGCCGAGCGGCTGGCAACCTCGAAGACGTTGGAGAAGGCATAGTGACGGGCATCGCCCTTCACCAGCTCGATGGATCCCTTGCGGTAGTCGCCCAGGGAACCGAAGACAGTCCGAATAGCGGCATTCATCTCGTCGCACCCATTTGTTGTTGTAGTCGTGGGGGACAAGGTAAAGGCCTTGGCGGAGCGCAACAATCGGTGGGAGAACGACAGGAGTGTTCGCGAATCGCAAACAAATTGCGCCGTCGTTCCAGCCTTCAGCGCACCCAGCCCTTTGCCAGCAACGGCCGGTCCCAGCAGGGCTCGTCGCTGATCCGTTCCACCAGGAAGTCTATCAGGCTGCGTACCTTCAAGGCGCGCCGCTGGGTGGCGGGAAACACCGCGGAGAAGTTGAACGACGACAATGGATAATCGATCAGCAGCGGCAGCAGCCGGCCGCTCTCCAAGTCGGCATGCGCCACCAGGGTCGGCAGGCAGACCAGCGCGGTGCCGGCCAGCGCATAGTCGCGCAACAGATGGACCGAGTTGGAACGCACCTGCCCCGCCAGGCTCAGCTCGACGGTTTCGTCGCCATGCTGGAACTGCCAGCGGTTACGCGACGGATAGCCTTCGTAGAGACCGATCCGATGCTCCAGCAGGTCGGCAGGACGCTCTGGCGCCGGATGCCGCTGCAGGTACTCCGGCGACGCCAGGAACAGGCGCCGGACGCTGAACAGCTTGCGCTCGATGAGGGTCTCGGCCTGCGGCGGGAACATCTGGAAGGCGATGTCGAAACCCTCTTCGATCGGATCGGTGAGGCGGTCGTTGACGATCACGTCCACCTCGATGTCCGGGTACAAGGCGGTGAACTCGGCCAGCAAAGGGCCGAAGTGATCGATGGCGAAGCCCGGCAGCATCTGCACGCGCAGCTTTCCGGTCGGCTTGGCGCGCAGGTTGCGCATCTGCTCGGTGAGGCTGTTGAAGCCGGCCACCATGTCCGCGCACTCCTTGTAGTAGGTCTCGCCAACCTCGGAAAGACGCACATGGCGAGTGCTGCGGTGGAACAGCGGGGCATTGATGAAATGCTCCAATTGCTGGATGCGGTGGGTGACGACGGAACGGGTCACTCCGAGCTGCACGGCGGCCTTGGCGAAGTTTCCGGTTTCCGCTACCCGCACGAACGCCTCGATGCTCAGCAAACGATCCATCTGTACCTCTCTTCTTGTTGTCGGCGTTTTCGGCAAGGGACTGTACCGCCTAATCCCCCGCTGCCGAAATGCCATTCACGCAATGCTCCGGACGCAGCCGCCAACCGTCGTCGGTAGCTTCCAGCGCCCCGTCCAGGCGCAGTCGCCGGAGAAACACCGGGTCGTGGGACACCACCAGCAAGGCCCCACGGTACTGCCCGAGCATGCTTTCCAGGGCCTGCCGCGCAGCCAGGTCGAGGTGGTTGTCCGGTTCGTCGAGCAGTAGCAGCTGCGCCGGCCGGTCGGCGTAGAGCACCAGGGCCAGGGCCGCCTTCAGGCGTTCGCCGCCGCTCAGCGTCGCGCACGGCTGGGCGAGCCGTTCAGCCGGCAAGCCGAGTTGCGCCAGGCGCGTGCGGAGCCAGCTTTCGCCGCGACTGCGATTGACCTCCAGCAACTGCTCCAGCACGCCTCGCCCGTGGTCCAGCACGCTCAGCCGCTGGTCGAGATAGGCGGCGCCCACCGTCACCGCGCAGGTTCCCGCCAGCGGCGCCCGTTGCCCGGCCAGCAGCCGCAGCAGGGTCGACTTGCCGCTGCCGTTCGGGCCGACCAGTGCCAGCCGTCGCGGACCGCTCAGGAGCAGGTCGATTTCGCGCAACGGCCCGCGCAGATGCGGCAGGACCGCGCCCTTCAACTCGACGATCCGGCGCTGTGCCGCCAGTTCGGCATCGGGCGAATCGAGCAGCAGCGGCGACGCCTCCTCGACCTCCCGGGCAGCCTCGCGCACCTCGCGGTCGAGACGCTCGCGCTCCGCCTGGTGGGCGTTGCGCAGCTTGCCGGCGCTGACCTCGCTACGTTCCCTGAACCCACCGAGCAGGATCTTCGCCTGGTTCGCCGTCTTGCCTTCGCGCCGGCCGCTGGCCTGGCGCCGCTCCTGGCGCTGCTGCTGTTCGCGCATGGCCAGGGTCTGCCGCTTGCGCTCCAGACGACGCTGGTCCAGGCGACGTTCGGCGGCCTCGCGCGCCTCCTCCCGGCTCTGCGCGTAGAAGGAATAGCCGCCGCCATAGCTGCGCAGGCCGAGGGTCGACAGCTCGACGATCCGCTGCATGCCCTCCAGCAGTTCGCGGTCATGGCTGACCAGCAGCAGGCCGCCGTCCCATGCCGCCAGGCGCGCCCGCAGCAAAGCGCGTGCCGGCCCGTCGAGAGGGTTGCTCGGTTCGTCGAGGATGAGAAAGTCGGCGTCGTCGAGGAATGCGCCGAGCAGCGCTACGCGCATGCATTCGCCGCCGCTTAGGCGTTCGCTCGGGGTGTCCGCGCGGAGATGGCCGAGCCCCTCGGCGGCCAGGGCGTCAGCCAGGCGTTGGCGGATGTCCCAGCGCTCGCCCAGGCATTCGTAGTCGGCGGCGTCGAGGCTACCCGCCTCGATCCGCGCCAGCGCCTCCAGCCATGGGCGGACGCCGGCCAGATCGGCGACGGTCGGGTAGTCGGCCGGTTCGAGCTGCTGCGCCAGGTAGCGCACGCGCCCCTGGCGCCGGACGCTGCCGCTGGACGGCTGCAAGTGTCCGGCGAGCAGGCGCGCGAGCAGCGACTTGCCGACGCCGTTGCGTCCCACCAGCCCGGTGTGCCGGGTGTCGAAGGTTTCGTCGAGATCGGAAAACAGAAGGCTGCCGTCCGGCAGCTGGAAAGAGACGCCATCGAGCGTCAGGGTCGACGTATTCGTCATGGATACCCCCTTGATGCCATGCATTCCCCCGGGCCCTCGGGCCAGGGACGGAAAACCGGCCGTGCAGACACGGCAGCATCAATTGCGCATCGGACGAACACCTCGTACGGAAGGAAAGACCGCGGCAGTCTACTCCGCCCATGCGGCCCTGCCAATCGGGCATACTTTTCGTTTCCGACAGACACGACCGACCGACATGGCCAGACCGCGCATCTCCGAACTCTTCGAACAGGAACCCTCGCGCTGGGGCGGCCGTGGCGACCCCTACCTCTGGCAGGAAATGGCCGGGCAACTGGCGGACGCGTCCTGGCCGGCTTCCGCAGCGGCCCTGGAACACCTGCTCGGCGAGACCTTCGAGCGCCTCAGCGGCCATTCGCTGGAATACGATGCCTTGATCTACCTCGCGCGCCACGCCCACGGCGGCATGTCCAGCGGCATGGTCAGCCCGGAGTTCTGGCGCGAAACGGCAATCCCGGAACTGCTCGACCGCTATCGGCGGCGGCGCTCCTGGCTGAGATGGTTGCGCCGATAGGTGTCCTCGCCCATCGCCGCGATCTGCCCCTCGATCAGGGCATCGAAGGGTTTCAGCAAGGCTTCGTGGGTACGCGGCGCCTCCAGTTCGTCGAGCGCCGCAGCGATTGCTTCGATGGTCGACAGCGCGCCCTCTCCCGGCGCCTTGCGCAGGCGATAACGCGACGCCATGCCTTCGGTCAGGCTCACCCGCGGCAGGGCCGCCAGGGCCGGGTTCAGGTGCAGGAGCTTGCGCGCCTTGCGCCAGGTGCCGTCCGGCACCACCAGCAGGAGGGGCTCGCCGGCGGCCTCGGCGGCCATCTCTGCCAGCGCACGCGCCTGCTCGCCGGGAAACAGCAGGCAGGCCCGGTAGCCCGGTACCCGCCAGGTCTCCTCGGCGAAACGCTCGCCAACCCGCAGCTCCGCATTGCACAAGCCGAGGACGGCCAATCCTGCGGTATTCAACGCGTGCCCGACCTCGCTGGGGTGCTGCAGGACCAGCACCCGCGTACGCGACGGCAAGGAGGGAATCAGCGCGCAGAGGCAATGGCTGGCGGGGCGAGCGCAACGCTCGCAGCGGATACGTGGCATGGGACGACTCCTGGAAGGGGCCCAGTGTGCCACAGGCGGAGGGGCTTCCTCTCACTCGCAAAAACGTCATATTTCCGACGAATGGCGGTAATTTGTTTCACCCATTAAGAATAACGACGAATTTTTGTCGTTCGATGAAAAAATACAATCGTCCCACCCTCTCAACTCCCGCCCATCGGCGCCGAAGACAGGGATGAGCCCCTCTCTCTATCCAAGGATTTTTCTCATGTTCACTCGCAAGTACCGACAGATGAACGCCGACTTGCAACAGCAACTCGCCGCCGAGCGCCTGCACATGGCGGCCCTGGACCGCTCCATGGCGCGCGTGGAGTTCGATCCGGACGGCAATATCACCGATACCAATGAGAATTTCCTGACCCTGCTGGGCTACCGCCGCGACGAGATCCTCGGGAAACCGCATCGCCAGCTTTGCGACGGCGCCTACGCGCAATCGGAAGACTACCGGCGCTTCTGGGAACGCCTGCGGCGCGGCGAACACTTTTCCGGCCGCTGCAAGCGCATTACCCGCGAGGGCCGGCCACTCTGGCTGGAAGCCACCTACAATCCCGTACGCGACGGGCAGGGTCGACTGCTCAAGGTGGTCAAGTACGCCAGCGACATAGATGCCATCGTCCACCAGGAACACGAGATGCAGAGCAAGCTAGATGCCCTGTCCCGCTCGATGGCGATGATCGAGTTCGACCTCGACGGCAATGTCCTCGCGGCCAACGACAACTTCCTCGCCACCATGGGCTATGGCCGAGCCGAGCTGGCCAGCGCCAACCACCGTCAGTTCTGCGAACCGGGCTACCGCGACGGCCCGCAGTACGCCGACCTCTGGCGCCGCCTGAACCGCGGCGAGTACGTCACCGGGCAGTTCCGCCGGGTCCACCGCAACGGCCAGCCGGTCTGGCTGGAAGCCAGCTACAACCCGGTCTACGACGCCGACGGCAAGCTCTACAAGGTGGTCAAGTTCGCCAGCGATGTCAGCGACCGCATGCGCCGCTACCAGGCCGAGGCGGACAACGCCCACCAGGCCCATACCCTGTCCACCGAGACCCGTACGGTCGCCGAACACGGCGCGCTGATCATCCAGAGCGCGGTGGAGGAAATGCTCAAGATCGCGAATACCCTGGATGCTTCCTCGCTGAACATCGGCGAACTGTCACAGCACTCGCAACAGATCACCTCGATCGTCAACACCATCCGCGAGATCGCCGAGCAGACCAACCTGCTCGCCCTCAATGCCGCCATCGAGGCCGCCCGCGCCGGCGACCAGGGTCGCGGCTTCGCCGTGGTGGCCGACGAGGTGCGGCAACTGGCGGAACGCACCAGCAAGTCGACCAAGGAGATCGCCGACATGATCGGTCGCATCCAGACCGGCACCCGCAGCGTCATCGACGACATGCAGCACAGCCAGGAACAGGCGCGGCGCGGCGTGGAGCTGGCCAACGAGGCCGGCGCGGCGATCCTCGGCATCCGCGAGAGCACGCACAAGGTGGTGGAGGCGGTGCAGCAATTCTCGCGCACCCTCAACGCCGATCTCTAGGGCTCAGGCCAGGCTCATCTGCGTCCGCAACTGGTCGCGGAAGGCCTGGATCAGCGGCTCGCGCGAGCGGCCGCGACGGAGGATCAGGGAGAATGGCGCCTGGTAGCCGAAGGTCGCCGGCAGCAGGGCGCGCAGGCGCCCCTGCTCGACCCACGGGTGAGCGTAGTGCTCCGGCAGGTAACCGATGTAGCCGCCGGAAAGGATCAGGATCAGTTGCGCCTCCATGCTCTCCACCGTTCCCGCGCTGTGCTTGAATCCGTGCCGGGCCAGCTCGGCCTGGCTCCAGTAGCCGCGGCCGACCATGCGTTGCTGGGTGATCAGATCGGCGGGAATTCTCCGCCCGTCGAACAGCGGATGCCGGTCGCTGCAGTACAGCCAGTGCTGTTCGCGGTACAGCGGCTGGTAGACCAGTCCGTTCATGCGACTGGAAAAGGCGCCGATAGCCAGGTCCTGGCGGTTCTCCAGCACGCTCAGTTGCAGTTCGTAGGGGCTCTGCACCAGCAGGTGCAGGTGAACCGCCGGGTGTTCGCGGCTGAAGGCGCCGATCACCTCGGCCAGCGGCAGCGCCGGGTCGCTCACCGTGGAATCGAGCACGCCGAGGTTCAGGGTGCCGCGCAGCTCGCCCTTCAACGCCAGAGCGTAGCGTTCGAAGCCTTCCAGTTCGCCGAGGATGCGCAAGGTTTCCTGGTGGAACAGCTCGCCCTTGCTGGTCAGGCTGAAGCCACCGCGGCCACGGTGGCAGAGCACGATGCCGAGCTGGTTCTCCAGTTGGCTCATGTAGGTGCTGATCGCCGAGGTCGACAGGTTCAACTCCTGCTGGGCGGCGGCGAAGCCCTGGTGGCGCACCACCGCGGCGAAGATGCGCAACAGGCGCAGGTCGGGCAAGGCGTTGGACACGGCGACTCCGGTTTGCGGGCGAGGATTTCGGACAGCAGGCCGAGGCAAAGGCCGCCGTCCGGGCTCGGCGGCGAAGTCTAGCCGCTTCGCCGTTAGTTTAGAAATCTCTGAACTGATTATTTGTAGCCAGCGATTTGACTCGCTACCGGCTGTGAAGAGAATCCGTCCGACCCCTAAAACAACCACAACGACCGTGAGGCCACCCCGTGGACAAGAATCTCCACCAGCCCCTGGGCGGCAATGAAATGCCCCGCTTCGGCGGCATCGCCACCATGATGCGCCTGCCCCATGTCCAGTCCCCCGCCGAACTCGACGCCCTCGATGCCGCCTTCGTCGGCGTGCCCCTCGACATCGGCACCTCCCTGCGCTCCGGTACCCGCTTCGGCCCCCGCGAGATCCGCGCCGAATCGGTGATGATCCGTCCCTACAACATGGCTACCGGCGCCGCCCCCTTCGACTCGCTGAACGTGGCGGACATCGGCGACGTCGCGATCAACACCTTCAACCTGCTGGAAGCCGTGCGCATCATCGAGCAGGAATACGACCGCATCCTCGGTCACGGCATCCTCCCGCTGACCCTCGGCGGCGACCACACCATCACCCTGCCGATCCTCCGCGCGATCAAGAAGAAGCACGGCAAGGTCGGCCTGGTCCACGTCGACGCCCACGCCGACGTCAACGACCACATGTTCGGCGAGAAGATCGCCCACGGCACCACCTTCCGCCGCGCGGTGGAAGAAGACCTGCTGGATTGCGACCGTGTTGTGCAGATCGGCCTGCGCGCCCAGGGCTACACCGCCGAGGACTTCAACTGGAGCCGCAAGCAGGGCTTCCGCGTGGTGCAGGCCGAGGAGTGCTGGCACAAGTCGCTGGAGCCGCTGATGGCCGAGGTCCGCGAGAAGGTCGGCGGCGGCCCCGTCTACCTGAGCTTCGACATCGACGGCATCGACCCGGCCTGGGCGCCCGGCACCGGCACCCCGGAAATCGGCGGCCTGACCACCATCCAGGCGATGGAAATCATCCGCGGCTGCCAGGGCCTGGACCTGATCGGCTGCGACCTGGTCGAAGTCTCGCCGCCCTACGACACCACCGGCAACACTTCGTTGCTGGGCGCCAACCTGCTCTATGAAATGCTCTGCGTCCTCCCGGGCGTGGTGCGTCGCTGAGCCGTAGCGCGACCATGACCGACGACCGCGTCGAACAGGTGCTGGAGGCCGCCCGCCGACTGGTGGCGGCCTTCGCCCGCAACGATGCCGAGGCCTATTTCGCCGCCTTCAGCGAGGACGCCAGCTTCATCTTCCACAACTGGCCTCAGCCGCTGCGCTCGCGCGCGGCCTACCGCAAGTTGTGGGAGCGCTGGCGACGCGAGGACGGCTTCGAAGTGCTGGCGTGCGAATCCAGCAATACCTGCGTCAGCCTGCAAGGCGACCTGGCGATCTTCAGCCACGATGTCGCCACCCGGCTGCGCCTCCAGGGAACGGAAAGCCTGAACCGGGAACGGGAAACCATCCTGTTCCGCCTAGAACAACAAGAAGGCCGTTGGCTGGCCTGCCATGAGCACTTGTCGGCGATGCCGGAGTACCTGCCATCGACTAGCTAGCTCTCCCGGGAGAACGTCATGGATAACAACAATAACCAACACGCAATCACACGCATCGAAACCTTCGGGGTCGAACAGATTCCCGACCACGAACGCAACGCCACGCCGGTCGATCTGTTCCGCATGATCTTCGGCGGCGCCAATACCTTCGCCACCGCCGTGCTCGGCAGCTTTCCGGTGCTCTTCGGGCTGTCCTTCCAGGCCGGGCTGTGGGCGATCCTGCTGGGCGTCACGCTGGGCGCGCTGATCCTCGCCCCGATGGGCCTGTTCGGCCCGCTCAACGGCACCAACAACGCGGTCTCCTCCGGCGCGCACTTCGGCGTGCACGGGCGCATCGTCGGCTCCTTCCTCTCGCTGCTGACCGCCATCGCCTTCTTCTCGCTCTCGGTGTGGAGTTCCGGCGATGCCCTGGTCGGCGGCGCCCGGCGCCTGGTCGGCCTGGAAGAGAGCGAACTGAACCTGGGCCTGGCCTACGGCCTGTTCGCCGTGCTGGTGCTGACCGTATGCATCTACGGCTTCCGCTTCATGCTGCTGGTCAACAGGATCGCCGTGTGGGCCGCCAGCCTGCTGTTCCTGCTCGGCCTGTTCGCCTTCGCCGGCCCCTTCGACGCCGCCTACGCCGGCAGCGTGCAACTCGGCCAGCCGGGCTTCTGGGCCGCCTTCATCGGCGCCACCCTGCTGGCCATGAGCAACCCGATCTCCTTCGGCGCCTTCCTGGGCGACTGGGCCCGCTACATCCCGCGCCAGACCTCGCAGGCACGGATCATGCTGGCGGTGATCGGCGCGCAGCTGGCGACCCTGGTTCCCTTCCTGTTCGGCCTCGCCACCGCGACCATCGTCGCCGTCCGCGCGCCGGACTACATCGCTGCCAACAACTACGTCGGCGGCCTGCTGGCCATCGCTCCCGGCTGGTTCTTCCTGCCGGTATGCCTGATCGCGGTGATCGGCGGCATGTCCACCGGCACCACTTCGCTGTACGGCACCGGGCTGGACATGTCCAGCGTGTTCCCGCGCCTGCTCTCGCGGGTGCAGGCCACGGTGCTGATCGGGGTCGCCTCGATCGGCTTCATCTTCGTCGGCCGCTTCGCCTTCAACCTGGTGCAGAGCGTCTCTACCTTCGCCGTGCTGATCGTCACCTGCACCACCCCGTGGATGGTGATCATGCTGATCGGCCTGCTGACCCGTCGCGGCTTCTACCGCCCGGACGACCTGCAGGTGTTCACCCGCGGCCAGCGCGGCGGCGCCTACTGGTTCGAGCACGGCTGGAACTGGCGCGGAATGGGTGCCTGGATTCCCAGCGCGGCAGCCGGCCTGGCCTTCGTCAACCTGCCGGGGCAATTCGTCGGTCCGCTCGGCGAACTGGCCGGCGGCATCGACCTCAGCCTGCCGGTCGCCCTCGGCCTGGCCGCCCTGCTCTACCTGGCACTGCTGCGCCTGTTCCCGGAACCGCCTTGCGTCTATGGCCCGCGAGGACCGCGCTGGGTGCGCGCGCACGGCACGCGGAGGGCACCGGCGATAGCCACCGCCTGAGGTGGGGTACACACACGGCGGGACGCCAGCGTCCCGCGCTTCCGGCGCCTCGCCGGATACAACAATGACAATGAGAAACTTGGGAGACCTGATATGGCCCTCGACATATTCGTCGTTCTGATCTACGCCGCGGGCATGATCGCGCTGGGCTGGTACGGCATGCGCCGCGCCAAGACCCGCGACGACTACCTGGTGGCCGGCCGCAACCTCGGCCCCGGCTTCTACCTGGGAACCATGGCCGCCACCGTCCTCGGCGGCGCCTCCACCATCGGCACCGTGCGCCTGGGCTACGTCCATGGCATCTCCGGCTTCTGGCTGTGCGGCGCGATCGGCCTCGGCATCGTCGGCCTCAGCCTGTTCCTGGCCAAGCCGCTGCTGAAGCTGAAGATCTACACCGTCACCCAGGTCCTGGAGCGTCGCTACAACCCCGCCGCGCGCCACGCCAGCGCCCTGATCATGCTGGTCTACGCACTGATGATCGGTGCCACCTCGACCATCGCCATCGGCACCGTCATGCAGGTCCTGTTCGGCCTGCCGTTCTGGGTCTCGATCCTGATCGGCGGCGGCGTCGTGGTGCTCTACTCCACCATCGGCGGCATGTGGTCGCTGACCCTGACCGACATCGTGCAGTTCCTGATCATGACCGTCGGCCTGGTGTTCCTGCTGATGCCGCTGTCGATCAACGACGCCGGCGGCTGGGACGCCCTGGTAGCCAAGCTGCCGGCCAGCTACTTCGACTTCACCGCGATCGGCTGGGACACCATCGTCACCTACTTCCTGATCTACTTCTTCGGCATCTTCATCGGCCAGGACATCTGGCAGCGGGTGTTCACCGCCCGCAGCGAGACCGTGGCCAAGGTCGCCGGCTCCGCCGCCGGTATCTACTGCGTGCTCTACGGCATGGCCGGGGCGCTGATCGGGATGGCCGCCAAGGTCCTGCTGCCGGACCTGGAGAACGTCAACAACGCCTTCGCCAGTGTGGTCGAGCACAGCCTGCCGAACGGCATCCGCGGCCTGGTCATCGCCGCCGCCCTGGCGGCGCTGATGTCCACCGCCAGCGCCGGCCTGCTGGCGGCGTCCACCACCGTCACCCAGGACCTGCTGCCGCGCCTGCGCCGCGGCCGCGGCCAGTCCGACAACGGCGACGTGCACGAGAACCGCATCGCGACCCTGCTGCTGGGCCTGGTAGTGCTCGGCATCGCCCTGGTGGTCAGCGACGTGATCAGCGCCCTGACCGTGGCCTACAACCTGCTGGTAGGCGGCATGCTGATCCCGCTGATCGGCGCGATCTACTGGAAGCGCGCCACCACCGCCGGCGCCATCACCAGCATGACCCTGGGCTTCCTTACCGTGCTGGTGTTCATGATCAAGGACGGCCTCGACGCCAATACGCCGATCTACTACAGCCTGGCGGTCGGCCTGCTCAGCTTCGTCCTGGTCAGCCTGTTCTCGCGGCGCCCGACGGGTGTCGCCAGCGCCGCCTGAACCAGGCACAACCCCGACAGGCGAGGGACTTTCCCTCGCCTTTTCCATTCCCGAGAACATGAAAAAGGAACGGCCATGACCACCTGCGGCGAATTCCTCGTCAAGCAACTCGAAGCCTGGGGCGTCGAGACCGTCTTCGGCATCCCCGGCGTGCATACCGTAGAGCTCTATCGCGGCCTGCCCGCCAGCCGTATCCGCCATGTCACCCCGCGCCACGAGCAGGGCGCCGGCTTCATGGCGGACGGCTACGCACGGGTCACCGGCAAGCCCGGCGTGTGCTTCATCATCACCGGCCCGGGGATGACCAACATCCTCACCGCCATGGCCCAGGCCTACGCCGACTCGATTCCGATGCTGGTGATCTCCAGCGTCAACGAACGCGCGCGCCTGGCCCACGGCAACGGCTACCTGCACGAGCTGCCGAACCAGCGCAACCTGGTAGGCAACGTCTGCGCCTTCAGCCATACCCTGATGAGCGCCGAGGAGCTGCCGGCGGTGCTCGCCCGCGCCTTCGCCGTGTTCGACAGCGAGCGGCCGCGGCCGGTGCACATCGAGCTGCCGCTCGACGTCATCACCGCGCCCGCCGAACACCTGGCCCTGCGCCCACGCACCCTCGCCAGCCGCCCGGCGCCGGCCCTCGCGCCCTTGCGCGAGGCCGCGGCGCGCCTGCGCAACGCGAAAAAGCCACTGCTGCTGCTCGGCGGCGGCTGCGTCGAGGCCGCCGCCGAAGCGCGTGCCCTGGCCGCCGCGCTGGACGCGCCGACCGCCCTGACGATCAACGCCAAGGGCCTGCTACCGGCCGACCACCCGCTGCTGCTGGGCAGCAACCAGTCCTGCGTGCCGGTACGCGAGCTGGCCGCCGAGGCCGACGTGGTGCTGGCCATCGGCACCGAGCTGGGCGAAACCGACTACGACGTGGTGTTCGACGGCGGCTTCGCCCTCGATGGCGAGTTGATCCGCATCGACATCGACCCGCAGCAACTGATGCGCAACTACACGCCGAGCCTGGCCATCCACAGCGACGCCCGGCTGGCCATGCGCGTGCTGCTGGCCGAACTGCCGGGCGGCGAGGCCTCGCCGGACAGCCCCGGGGCCCGGCGCGCCGCCGCCGTGCGCCAGCGCCTGGCCGAAGACTTCGCCGGCTGGTCGCACTATCGCCAGCTGTTCGCCGCGATCCTGGCCGAGTGGCCGGACGCCCGCTTCGTCGGCGATTCGACCCAGACCGTCTACAGCGGCAACCACCTGGTCGATCTCGACGAGCCGCGCCGCTGGTTCAACGCCTCCACCGGCTACGGCACCCTCGGCTATGGCCTGCCCGCCGCCATCGGCGCCAAGCTCGGTGAGCCGGGACGCCCGGTGGTCAGCCTGATGGGCGATGGCGGCCTGCAGTTCACCCTGCCGGAACTGGCCAGCGCGGTGGAAGCCAAGGTCGGCATCGTCGTGCTGCTGTGGAACAACCACGGCTATGGCGAGATCAAGCGCTACATGGAGCGGCGCGAGATCACTCCGCTCGGGGTCGATATCTACACCCCGGACTTCCTCGCCATCGCCCGCGGCTTCGGCTGCGCCGCCGAACGCGCGCGCGATCTCGAACACCTGCGCGAACTGCTGCGCGGCGCCCCGGCGGACCGTCCGCTGATCGTCGAGGTGCTGCAAGCCGCGCCCTTCCATCCCTGACCCGGAGCCCGCCATGGACGATTCCGAACTCTACCGCTCCCTCTGCGAGATCCTCGGCGCCCGTGGCGTGCGCGACAGTGCCGCGCTCGCCGGGCAGGACCCCGGCTACCATCCGCAGAACCTCGCCGGAAGCTTCCTGGTCCTGCCGGAAAGCACCGACCAGGTCGCCGCCGTGGTGCGTCTGTGCCGCCAGGCGGGACGCGCCCTGGTACCCCAGGGCGGACTCACCGGCCTGGTCGGCGGCGGCGCCGCACAAGCCGGCGACGTGCTGCTCTCGCTGCGCAGGCTGAACCGCATACACCGGCTGGATGCGGCCAGCCAGACCCTCGACCTCGACGCCGGCGTCACCCTCGAACAGGCCCAGGCGCTGGCCGCCGAGGCCGGACTCGACCCCGGCATCGATCTCGCCGCGCGCGGCAGCGCCAGCGTCGGCGGGCTGGTCGCGACCAACGCCGGCGGCATCCGCGCCTTCCGCTTCGGCACCATGCGCCAGCGCGTGCTCGGCCTGGAAGCGGTACTCGCCGACGGCAGCGTCTACAGCGACCTGCGCGGGCTGCTGAAGAACACCACCGGCTACGACCTCAAGCAGTTGTTCATCGGCGCCGAAGGCACCCTCGGCATCGTCACCCGTGCGGTACTGCGCCTGGAGCCGTTGCAGCGTCCCGGCGCCACCGCCCTGCTAGGCCTGCCCGACGTCGACGCGGCGATCACCATCGCCGCGCGCCTGCGCCGCGAGCACGCCGAACGCCTGTTCGCCTGCGAGATCCTCTGGCACGACTACCTGCAATGCACCGCCGCACCCATGGGCGACAGCGCGCCGAGCCTGGCGTCCTGCCCTCTCTACCTGCTGGTGGAACTGGCCGAGGACCGCCACCTGGATGCCGGCGAGGCGCTCACCGCCCTGCTGGAAGACTGCTTCGAGGACGGGCTGGTGGAAGACGCCCTGCTCGCCGCCAACGAAACCCAGCGCCTGGCCATCTGGCGCCTGCGCGAAGACTCCGACGCGGCCATCCACGCCGGCGTCGACAGCCTGTCCTTCGACGTATCGCTGCCGGTGCCGGCCCTGGCCGGCTACGTCGAGCGCATCCGGCGGCGCCTGGACGACCTGGTGAAGGGCATGCAGGTCTTCCTCTTCGGCCATTTCCTCGACGGCAACCTGCACGTCATGCTCGCCGCCGACGTCCCGCTGCTGCCGCTGCACCAGGTGGTGGAGGAAATCCTCTACGGCGAGTTGGGCGAATGCGCTGGCGTGATCTCCGCCGAGCACGGCATCGGCCTGGAGAAGAAGGAAGCCCTGGGACGCTACGCCGATCCGCTGAAGCTCGCGCTGATGGCGCAGATCAAGGAACTGCTCGACCCCAGCGGGCTGTTCAACCCGGGCAAGGTCATACCCTGAACGCCTATCCTTCTGGGATAGCCTTTCCACCGACAGAGACCGCGATGAGAATCGTCAGCCGCGACCGCTGGTTCGAAACCCGGCACTTCTACAACGGTATCAGCCTGATCCACGAGCCCTACGTGCGCCCCTTCTATCGCTGCAACATGTGGCATGTCCAGGGCCGCGAGCGCGACGTGCTGGTGGACAGCGGCTCCGGTCTGGTCAGCCTGCGCGAGCAACTGCCCTGGCTCACCGAACGACCGCTGCTGGCGGTGGCCAGCCACACCCACTTCGACCATATCGCCGGCCACCACGAATTCGCCGAGCGCCTGGCGCATCCGGCCGAGGCGGAGATCCTCGCCGCGCCGGACGGCGACAACACCCTGGCGCGCGCCTATGTCGGCGACGAGATGTTCGAGGCGCATCCGGAGTGCCCGCTGTGCTACGCCGAATACCGGGTGCGAGCAGCGCCGGCGACCCGACTGATCGACGAAGGCGACGTGCTCGATCTCGGCGACCGCGTGCTGCAGGTGCTGCACACGCCCGGGCACTCGCCGGGCGGCATCAGCCTGTGGGAAGCGGCGACACAGACGCTGTTTTCCGGCGACATCGTCTACGACGGTCCGCTGGTCGAGGACGCCTATCATTCCAACCTCGACGACTATGCCGCCAGCCTCGCGCGCCTGCGCGAGCTACCGGTGCGCACCGTGCATGGCGGGCATTTCGCGAGCTTTTCCGGGGAGCGTTTGAGGGAAATGATCGTCGCCTGGTTCAGGAACCACGATCGATAGACCAAAACCGGGACTCTGGCCAGCGCCGCAGGCGGAGGCCAGAGCGTCGGGGAACCGGCTCAGCGACGTTGCCGCGCGGCGAGGCGCCGGCGTTGCTCGTCGTTTTCCACCGGGATGGGTTGCATGCGCGGGGGCTCGATCAGGCCAAGGGCGACACCGAGTTGCCACGCCAGGTTTTGCAGCCAGAGTTTCATGACAGGCCCCTTGTCCAAGGGAAGGAGAATCGGGCGACCTGACAAGTCAGGTCGCCCTAGGAAAGAGTAGACCGGCGTCCCACTCTCCGCACGTTCCACTCCGTCCTTGGAAACAACTTTACTGCGGGAAACCGGCCCCGGACCCTGACCTGAATCAAGCCAACGCCGATTCCCGCCCTTGCAGGAGACCGATCCAGGCCTTCAGGTTGGCGCCGACCATGCCCTTGCGCCAGACCAGCCAGGTATTCGCCCGGGCGAACGGTTCGGCCAGCGCATGCACCGCCACCGACTCCCGCCCCGGCAGGCTTTGCAGCATCGACACCGGCATCAGCGCCACCCCGCCGCCGGCCACCACGCAGGCCAGCATGCTGTGGTAGGACTCGATCTCCATCACCCGGCCCATGCTCACCCGCGCGCTGGCGAACCAGGACTCCAGCAGCAGGCGATAGGAGCAGCGCGGGCGGAAGGCGATCACCGCGCTGCCGGCCACGTCCTCGGGACCGCGCACCGGCGGGTGGCCATTCTCGGTGACCAGCACCATGCGCTCCTCGAACATCGGCAGGCCCTCCAGACCGTCGAAGTCCAGCGGGCCGTCCACCAGCACGGCATCCAGGCGCCCGCCCAGCAGCGACTCGACCAGCTCGCCGCTGGGCGCGGTCTGCAATTGCAGGTTCACCGCCGGATAGCGCCGGTGGTATTCCGCCAGGCGCGGCGGCAGGTGGATCGCCGCGGTGCTGTACATCGAGCCGAGGGCGAAGTCGCCCACCGGTTCGCCCCCCTGCACCGCCGCGCGCGCCTCCTCCTGCAGGGCGAACAGCCGCGCGGCGTAGTCCAGCAGGACCTTGCCGGCCGGCGACAGTTGCAGGCGCTGGCGTTCGCGGAGGAACAGGTCGACGCCAAGCTGTTCCTCCAGTTGCCGCAGGCGCGTCGACAGGTTCGACGGCACCCGGTGCAGGCGCTCGGCGGCGCGGGCGATGGAGCCTTCCTCGGCGACCGCCTGGAAGATCCTCAACTGGCCGAACTCCACGGTTAATTCTCCAAAACAGAACAAGTAATTCACGATTATTCATTTTTACAGAATTGCCGCAAGACCTAACCTGCTGCCATTCATCCCCCGGCAGGAATCCGCACATGTCCCGTGATTTTCTTCGTTCGCCGCTGGTCGGCCTGCTCGCCTGCCTGCTGGCGCTGGTGGTCGCCATGGGGGTCGGACGCTTCTCCCTGACCCCGCAACTGCCGCACCTGATCCGCGAAGGCCAGCTCGACCTGACCGGCGCCGGCCTGCTGGCCGCCGCCAACTACCTCGGCTACCTGGTCGGCGCGCTGGACGCGCTGTTCGCCCGCGAAGCGCGGCAGGCGCGCTTACGCCTGCTGGTCGGGCTATGGGCCTGCTTCGGCCTGACCCTGGCCTCGGTCTGGGCCGAGGGCTTCTGGCCGCACGCGCTGCTGCGCTTCGGTCTTGGCGTGGCCAGCGCCTGGGTACTGATCATGGTCACCGCCCTCAGCCAGCGCCTCGCCGCGGAAAGCGGTCGGGCCCGGCTGGGCGCGCTGGTGTTCGCCGGCCCCGGCATCGGGGTGATGGTCACCGGCCTGCTGGCGGCATTGGGCAACGCCCTGGGCCAGGACTCGGTGTTCATCTGGAAGCTCTTCGCCGACCTCGCGCTGGTCCTGATCCTCATGCTCCTGCCGCTGCTGCCGCGCCCGGCCGCACGCAGCGCCGGCCACGACGCGCCTGCCACGGCAAGCGAGAACGCCGGCCTCGGCCGCCTGACCTGGGCCTACGGACTGGTCGGCCTCGGCTACATCATCCCGGCCACCTTTCTCTCGCAGATGGCCGCGGCGCGTTTCCACGGGCAATGGCAGGCCGACCTGTTCTGGCCCTGCTTCGGCCTGGCCTCGGCCACCGGGGTAGTGCTGATCAGCCTGCGCCGGCAGCGCCCGGACGGCACCCGCCGCTGGCTGGTCGGCGCGCTCTGGCTACAGGCCCTCGGCGTGCTCGCCTGCCTGCTGCCGGGGATCGGCGGACTGGCCCTGGGGGTAGTGCTGACCGGCCTGCCGTTCCTCGCCGGCATGCAACTGGTGATGCAATACGCCCGCGAACTGGCGCCGCATACGCCGCAGCGCAACGCCGGCCAACTGACCACCGGTTTCGCCCTCGGCCAGTTGCTCGGCCCGCTGCTGGCGGCGCTCAGCACGCATTTCGCCGGCGGCCTGCAACCGGCGCTGGCGCTCGCCGGGCTCGGCCTGGTCTCCGCCGGCCTGCTGTTGCGCCGGCCGCACTCGCTCAGCGTCGCAGCAGGCGTCGCAGCCACTGCTCGCCGCTGACCAGGGTGATGCCGGCGAGGACCAGCGCCGCGCCGGCGACGAAGTTCAGGCTGAGCGGCTCGCCCAGCAGCAATACACCGAAGGTGACGCCGAACAGGGGGGTCATGAAGGAGAAGATCGCCAGGTTGTTCGCCAGGTAGCGACGCAGTAGCCAGAACCAGCAGAAGTAGCTGGCGAACGACACCACCACGCCCTGGAACAGCACGCTGGCGGTGCTCACCGGGGTCCAGCGGACCTCGCCGAACTGGCCGCTGAAAAGAGCGATCAGCAATAACCCGGCGCATGCCACGAACAATTGGTAGAACAGCGTCAGGCTTGGCGGTGCCTCGGACAGCCGGGTGCCGCGCACTGCCACCGTGGTCGCGCCCCAGGACATCCCGGCGAGCAGGCCGAAAGCGTCGCCGAGCAGCATCCGCCCATCCATTTCCGCCCACGACAGGCCTCCGCCGAAGGCCACCGCTATGCCGCCGAAGCACACCGCCACGCCCAGCCACTGCAAGGGCCGCAGGCGTTCGCTGGGAAGCAGGAAGTGCAGCCCGAGGGCAGAGAAGATCGGCGCGGTATAGAGGAACACCGACATGTGCGAAGCCGTGGTGTATTGCAGGCCGAGGGCGATGAACAGGAACTCCAGGGCGAACAGCGTGCCGGTCAGCAGGCCGGCGCCCAGGGTGCCCTGGCGCAAGCCCTCCCAGCCGCCGCGCCAGCACATCAGCAGGCCGACCAGGGCGGCGGCGATGCCGGAACGGATGGCCGCCTGCATCACCGGCGCGATGTCCGTCGCCGCCCACTTGATGGTCACCTGCTGGATGCCCCAGATCACGCAGAGCAACAGCATGGTCTGGAAGGCGAAGGCATCGGCGGACTTACGCATGGCGGACTCACAGGCAGGCATGGAAGGAAGCGGCCGCCAGCGGCGACCGTCGGGCAGCGCCATTATGGACAAGCCGGCGCGCCCGGTCGAAGCCTGGAAGCGACCTCCAGCGGGCCGTGGGCGGCGGTTCCGGCCTGCTTGCCTGGCCTGGCCTGGCCTGGGGGACGCTATCCGTCCTGCGAACCCGCCATCTGGCCGCGGCCGCTCACTTGCCGGTCTTGATCTTGCTCCAGGTCCGCGTGCGCAGCCGCTCCAGCTTCGGCGGCAGCATTTCCACCGAATACAGCCTGGCCTGCACTTCTTCCGGCGGGTAGACGTTCGGGTTGTCGCGCAACTCCGCCGAGATCAGGCCGTCCGCCGCCTTGTTCGGGTTGGCGTAGGCCACGTAGTCGGAGATCGGCGCCACTACCTCCGGGCGCAGCAGGTAGTCGAGGAAGGCGTGCGCCTGCTCGACGTTCTTCGCGTCGCGCGGAATCGCCAGCACGTCGAACCAGGCCGCGGCGCCCTCCTTCGGGATGCGGTACTCGATGCGTATGCCGTTCTTCGCTTCCCTGGCCCGGTTGGCCGCCTGCATCGCTCCGCCGGACCAGGCGATGGCCACGCAGACGTTGCCGTTGGCCAGGTCGCTGACGAACTTCGAGGAACTGAAGTAGGTGATGTACGGGCGCAGCTTCGCCAGGTGCTCCTCGGCTCGGCGGTAGTCTTCCGGCTGGTGGCTGTTGGGCGACAGGCCGAGATAGTGCAGCACCTCGGGGATCACCTCGGTGGGCGAGTCGAGGAAGGCCACGCCGCACTGTTGCAGCTTCGCCAGGTTCTCCGGCTTGAACACCAGGTCCCAGGAGTCCAGCGGCGCATCGTCGCCGAGCACCGCGCGGACCTTGTCGAGGTTGTAGGCGATGCCGTTGGTGCCCCACATGTAGGGCATCACGTAGCGGTTGCCGGGGTCCTTGCCGGCGAGCACCTTGAGCAGGGCCGGGTTGAGGTTCTTCCAGTTCGGCAGCTTGCTCTTGTCCAGCGGCTGGAACACCTCGGCCTTCAGGTAGTTGGGCAGGAAGCTGTCGCTGGGCACCACCAGGTCGTAGCCGGAATGCCCGGACAGCAGCTTGGCCTCGAGCACCTCGTTGCTGTCGTAGACGTCGTACTTCGGCGCGATGCCGGTCTGCGCCTGGAAGTTCTTCAGGGTGTCCGGGGCGATGTAGTCGAACCAGTTGTAGATCCGTACTTCCGGCGCGGCCTGGACCAGCCCGGCGGAAACGGCCAGCGCGAGGCCGGCCAGCAGCTTGCGAGTCGATTGCATGCTTCGCTCCTCAGCGGGCCGCGCCTTCGTAGCCCTGCAGCACGTTGACCGCGTTGATGCCGATGGCTTCCACCGCATAGCCGCCTTCCATGATGAACAGGGTCGGCAGGCCCAGCCGGGCGATGCGCTCGCCCATCCGCAGGTAGTCCGGCGAATCCAGCTTGAACTGGGAGATCGGGTCTTCCTTGTAGGTGTCCACGCCAAGGGAAATCACCAGGGCATCCGGGGCGTAGCCGGCGATCCGCACGCAGGCGTCGTCGAGCGCCGCCGACCAGAGGTCCCAGCCGCTGCCATGGGCCAGCGGATAGTTGTGGTTGCAGCCCTCGCCGGCGCCTTCGCCGCGCTCGTCTGCGTAGCCGAGGAAGTACGGGTATTCGACCCGCGGATCGCCATGGATCGAGGCGAACAGCACATCGTCGCGGCGGTAGAAGATATCCTGGGTGCCGTTGCCATGGTGATAGTCGACATCGAGGATCGCCACGCGCCGGGCACCCTGGTCGAGGAACGCCTGGGTGGCGATGGCGGCATTGTTGAGGAAGCAGTAGCCGCCCATGAAGTCGCCACCGGCGTGATGGCCCGGCGGACGGCAGAGGGCGAAGGCGCTGCGGGCGCCCTGGCGCATATGCTCCTGGGCGGTCAGCGCGACCTGGGCGGAGCTGTAGATGGCCTGCCAGGTGCCGGCGGTGATCGGCGCCTCGGTGTCGAAGCTGTAGTAGCCCAGCTCGCCCATCAGCGCCGTGGGGATCGGCCCGTCGCGGCGCAGGCGGCGGCCGGGGAAGGTGGTGGACACCAGGTCGCCGCTGTGGCCTTCGGCGGTCCAGCGGGCCCAGGCGCCCTGGAGGAAGTCCAGGTAGGCGGCGTCGTGGATGCGCAGCAGCGGCTCGCGGCCGAAATCCTTCGGCGCGATCACCTCGCCAAGGTTCTGCGACTTCACCCGGGCCAGCACGGTGTCGGCCCGGCTGGGCATTTCGAAACAGGGTTGCAGCTTGCCGTCGACCAGTTCCGACTGGCCGAAGTGCAGACGATGATCGTCGCTGTAGACGCTCAGCATGGAGAGACCTCGCAGGTTTCTTGTTCTTGGTGGAGGGATTCTGCCCAGCGCGCGGTCGCGGCAAAACGGCGGCGGCGGCCAAAAAGGGATCGATATGGCCAGAATCTATGTCCCTTTAGCGCCGCCTGGCGATTATCGACGCGGGGAATTACTCGGCGCCCGCGCCGGTCCATACTGCTTGAGCCAGTCAGGATCGAAAGGGGGATTCGATGAGGCGCGCCAGCCTGCATATGTTGCTCTGCCAGTTCGCCATGGCCCTGGGCCTGCTCCTGAGCCTGGGCAGCGAGGCCTGGGCCGCCAGGCCGGCTCCGCAGGCGGCCGTCGACCTGGAAGCGCCGGCCGCCCTGGCCGAGGACGCCAGCCTCGACCAGCTCAACGCGCAACTCGACCTGATCCGCCAGCGCGTCACCGCCGACGCCAGCGACGACCTCCTCGCCGAGTTGCGCCAGAGCGCGCTGCAAGTCCAGCGCCAGGCCGACGCCCTGCTCGCGCTGCGGGTGGCCGACATCGAGCGGCTCGACGATCAGTTGAAAGTGATCGGCCCGCCGCAGCCCGACGAGGCGGAAAGCCTCGCCGCCCAGCGCCAGGCCCTGACCCGGCAGAAGAACGCCCTGCTCGATGACGAACGCCAGGCCACCCAGCTCGGCCAGTCGTCCCGCGACCTGGCGGCACAGATCGTCAACCTGCGCCGCAGCCTGTTCAACTCGCAGATCAGCAGCCGCGCGGCGACACCGTTCAGCCCGAGCTTCTGGTCGACCCTGATCCGTCCCACCGACGACGACCTGCGCCGGCTGGACAAGCTGAAGGCGGAGGCCCTGGTCGCCTTCGACAGCGCCATCGCGCCCGGACACCGCTGGGCCTTCGCCGGAACCCTGCTGGCCACCGTGCTGGTCTGGAGCTTCGGCCGCCGCCTGCTGGAGCGCATGCTTACCTGGGCGATGATCCGCTGGCTGCCGGAAGGCCGCCTGCGGCGCAGCGCCCTGGCCCTGGCGGTCGGGCTGGCGACCATCCTGACCATCGTCGGCGCGGTGTCGCTGATGCGCTGGGGCCTGGAAAGCAACGCCAGCCTGAGCCCCGACATGGCCAGCCTGACCGATCAACTGGTGAGCCTGGCGACCTTCTGCGCCTTCATCGCCGGCCTCGGCCGCGCCCTGCTGATGCTGCCGCGACCATCCTGGCGGCTGCCGGCGATCCCGGACAGGATCGCCAGCGCCCTCGGCCCGTTCCCGGCGATCCTCGCGGTGGCGCTGATGCTGGTGGCCACCGAGGAACGGATCAACAGCGTCACCGGCACCAGCCTGGCCCTGACCGTCGCCCTCAACGGCCTGACCGCGCTGGTCACCGCGCTGATCTTCGCCACCGCCCTGCTGCGCTACCACCATGTGCGGCGCAAGCACGACCTGGAGCGGCCAGGCGGGATCGCCGGGCTGATCCCCTTCGTCGCCTCGGTATGGATCGCGGCGATCCTCCTCGCCCTGTTCACCGGCTACCTCTCGCTGGCCTACTTCCTCACCGGCAAGCTGCTGTGGATCAGCGTGATCGCGGCCACCACCTACCTGCTGATCGCTTTCTTCGGCGACATCTGCGAAACCCTGCTCTCGCCCAAGCATCCCAGCGGCCTGGCGCTGGCCAATGCGCTCGGCCTGTCGCCGCGCCACCAGGCCCAGGCCAGCACGGTGCTGGCCGGCGTCGGCCGCACCCTGCTGCTGCTCACCGCGCTGCTGCTGGCCTTCCTTCCGGTCGGCTCGAGCCCCAGCGAACTGCTGCAGGGCTTCGCCCAACTGGGCGAAAGCAGCAAGACCCTGGGCAACCTGAACATCGTCCCGCAGGACATCCTGGTCGCCCTGATGCTGTTCGTCGGCGGCCTGTTCGCCCTGCGCATCGTCAAGCGCTGGCTGAGCGAGCGGTTGCTGCCGGAAACCAACATGGACGCCGGCATGCGCGCCTCGCTGGTGACCCTGGTCGGCTACCTCGGCTTCGTGCTCCTGGCGATGCTGGTGATGTCCACCCTGCGCATCAACCTGACCAGCCTGACCTGGGTGGTCAGCGCCCTCTCGGTAGGCATCGGCTTCGGCCTGCAGGCCATCGTGCAGAACTTCATTTCCGGCCTGATCCTGCTGACCGAGCGGCCGGTGAAGGTCGGCGACTGGGTCAGCCTGGGCGGGGTCGAGGGCGATATCCGGCGGATCAACGTGCGCGCCACCGAGATCCAGATGGGCGACCGCTCCACGGTGATCGTGCCGAACTCGCAGTTCATCTCCCAGACCGTGCGCAACGTGACCATGGGCAATGCCCTCGGGGTGGTCGGGGTGAACCTGACCCTGCCGCTGGACACCGACGCGATGAAGGTCCGCGAACTGCTCCTGCAGGCCTTCGCCGAACACCCGGCGATCCTCGACGCACCGGCGCCCTCGGTGACGTTCAAGGATCTCGCCAGCAACGGCCTGGTGCTCAACGCCAGCGGCTTCGTCAACAGCCCGCGTTCGGTGGCCGGCGCGCGCAGCGACCTGCTCTTCACCATCCTCGACCGCTTGCGCAGCGAAGGCATCGCGCTGTCCTCGCCGCAGAGCCTGCTGATGATCCAGGATGGCGGCCCGGCCAGCGCCGCGCCTGCGCCCGCGACGCCCGATTGAAGCGAAGGGGCGGACTGGCCGTCACGCAACGGGTAGAATCCGCCCCTTTTTCAACGCCGAACCGCCATGAATCGCGAAGCCCTCGATACCCTCCTCCAGCACCTGCTCGCCGCGCTGTCCCCGGCGCCGGCGGAGACCCGCCGTCTGTTCCATGGTCGCGGCCGCTGCTGGCCGGGCCTGGAACAATTGACCGCGGACTGGCTGCAGGGCGTCCTGCTGGTGACTCTGTTCAAGGAGCCGCAGCCGGAGGAACTGCAGGCCTTGCGCCGGACCCTGGGGCAACTGACCACGGCGCCGGCCTGGGCTGCGAGCCAGGGCCGGCACCTGGTCCTGCAGCACCGCTACCGCCCAGACAGCGCCTGCGAATGGCTTTCGGGCGAGCCGCTGGAAACCTGGGACATCGTGGAAAACGGACTGCGCTTCCGCCTCGACCTGGGGCGCAACCAGAACACCGGGCTGTTCCTCGACATGCGCCTGGGCCGCCGCTGGGTGCAGGAGCAGGCCGCCGGCCGCCGCGTGCTCAACCTGTTCGCCTACACCTGCGGCTTCTCGGTGGCGGCCATTGCCGGCGGCGCCAGCCAGGTGGTCAACCTGGACATGGCCCGCGGCCCGCTCAACCGCGGCCGCGACAATCACCGCCTGAACGGCCACGACCTCGGCCGGGTGAGCTTCCTCGGCCACGAACTGTTCAAGTCTTGGGGCAAGCTGCGCAAGCTCGGCCCGTACGACCTGGTGATCGTCGATCCGCCGAGCTTCCAGAAAGGCAGCTTCGTCCTGACCCAGGACTACCGCAGGATCCTCCGCCGCCTGCCGGAACTGCTGGTGCCCGGCGGCACCCTGCTGGCCTGTATCAATGACCCGGCCATCGGCCCCGACTTCCTCCTCGAGGAAACCGCCCGCGAGGCGCCGTCGCTGCACTTCGTCGAACGCCTGGAGAATCCGCCGGAGTTCCCCGATGTCGACCCCGCGGCGGGCCTCAAGGCGCTGCTGTTCCGCAACGCAGGCTGATCGACGCGCGGGCGGCGTGTCGCTAGGCTGTCGGCATGGACATGCCCGATGGCTTCATCCCCCTGCCGCCACGCGTCGAACCGCAGGCGGCCTTTCGCCCCCTGCTCGACGACCTGCGCCGGACCCTGGCCCGGCCTCCGTTCGAGCGGGCCGTGCACAGCATCTACCTGTACGGCAGCGTCGCCCGCGGCGAGGCCATCACGGGGCGCTCCGACCTCGACCTGACCCTGGTCCTGCGCGACCCGCCCAGCCCCGAACTGGCCGCGCAACTGGAAACCGCGCGCCTGGCATTGCAGGCGCGCCACCCGGAAGTCAGCAAGATCGATTTCGATATCGGCCACCTGGACCAGGCCCGCGATCCGGCCAACCGCGATAGCTGGGGCTATTGGCTCAAGCACCGCTGCCGCTGCCTGTGGGGCGAAGACCTGGCCAGCGCCCTGCCGCCCTTGCGTCCGGCGAAAGCCATCGCCCTGGCCCTCAACGGCGACTATGCGCAGGTGCTGGAAGACTATGCGCGACGCCTGGAAAGCGCGTCCTCGGAGGAGGAGCGCCGCCGCCTGCAACGAGAAGCGGCGAAGAAGCTGATCCGCTCCAGCGACATCCTTCGCGGGGAGACGGAAAGCGTCTGGCCGGAAACCCTGGAGCATTACCTGGCGCTGTTTCGCGCGCGGCACCCCGGACAGGCGCCGGCCCTGGAATATTTCAAGGCCGTACTGGACGACCAGGTCACCGACCCGGCGGTGTTCATCGAGCGCCTGCGCGCATTCAGCGCCTGGATGCAGCGCCAGGCGTAGCCCGCCGAGACGGTCGTCCTCAGCGTCGGGCCAACAGGGCCGTGGCGCCCTGGGCCTTGCGCGTGTACCAGAGCACCCGGCTGACGCCACGGGTGATCGCCACGTAGGCCAGGCGCAGGCTTTCGTCCTCCATGGCCTGGTCGTAGCTGTTGCGGAAGAAACCCGATGCCGCGTACAGCGCGTTGCGCAACGGATGCTTCTCGCCCGGCAGGCAGTCGTCGACGACGATCGCCACTTCGGCCTGGAGGCCCTTGGCGCGATGGATGGTCATGCCCTTCACCGGCAGCGCGCGATCCAACTCCGCCTGGATCGCCTGCAACGGCTCGTTGCGCCGGCTCAGCAACAGCACCGCGGTGCGCTCGCTGCTCTCGCGAGCGGCGGCGTGCTCGCACTGGGCGCGGATTTCCGCCAGTAGCTTCGGCAGTTGCGCACGCAGGTCGAAACGCTGCACCAGCTTCACGCCATGGTCGCCCGGCTGGATCGGGCGGAACGCGCGGCAGGTCTTGTCCTGCTTGAAACGCACCCCGGCCAGCACCTTCTCGCCGTCGCGAATGATCGGTTCGACGGAGCGGTAGTTGGTTTCCAGCACCAGCAGCGCGCTCTTGCGTCCCCGCCCACGCGAGGGGAAGTGCCGGTCGAAGTCGATGAACAGCTCCGGCGAACTGCCGCGCCAGCCGTAGATCGACTGCCAGTCGTCGCCGATGGCCATCAGGCTCGGCGCGGTGCCCTGGGTCGCCAGGCGACGGTGCAACGCCTGTAGCCAGAGGACGATCTGCGGCGAGACATCCTGGAACTCGTCGATCAGCAGATGGGTGAACGGCGCCAGCGCCGTTTCCGCCAGGGCCCCGCCGGCCATCCGCTCGCCGAGCTGCTGGAACGCGGCGTCGAAGGTCATCAGGCCCTCCTCGCGCAACAGCGCCTGGAACCTCGCCCAGAACAGTGCCATGGCTTCGACGAAGATCTTCTCGCGCAACCCGCATTCCAGCTTGCCGCTGTCCAGGCGTTCGACGCGCAGGCCCAGGCTCTCGGCGAACCCGGCCTGGGCATGGAAGGCTTCGTACAGCGGCAGCGCCTGGAACTCGCCGGCCAGCTTGAACGGCTCCAGCGGCGCCTTCGGCTGCCGCCGCGCGCCCTCTTCCGGCTCCGCCGGCGGCGGCAGTTCCAGCAGCTTGTGGGTCTTGGCGCGGAACGCCGGGCTTTCCGCGTAGCACTGCTGGTAGGCCTGCTTCAGCAGGCGCTGCTGGGCCGGACGCAGGCGTCCGGCGGCAAGGGGGTTGTCCGGCTCGGCGGCGGGGTCGCGGTCGTCCAGTTGTTCGAACCAGCGCGGATTGCCGAGCACCTCGCGGGCCAGGCTGCCGAGCGCCGAATGGAAAGTGCGCACGCACTGCCGCGCCTGGGCCGCGTCGAACGGGTACTGCCAGTGCGCGAGCAGCCGCAGCAATTGTTCACGCAACTGCGCACAGGAGGCGTTGGTGAAGGAAATCACTGTCAGCCGCTGCGGCTCGACGCCCAGGTGGCAGAGCATGAACACCACCCGCAGGACCAGGGTGGTCGACTTGCCCGAGCCGGCACCGGCAAAGATCCGCGCCAGCGGCTGGCGGCAGAGGATCATCGCCCACTGTTCCTCGGACGGCGGGCGGACCACACCGAGCGTCACGGCCTGCGCCACCTGCTCGCGCATGGCGCGCTCCTGGGATTCGTCGACCTTCAGTGCGGCAGCCGGATAGATTCCCTGCGGCGCGCCCTGCGAGGCGGCAGCGGGCTTGCGTGGGGTCCCCCGAACGGCGCCCTTCGCAGGCTTGCCGGCGGCCTTGGCCGGAGCCTTCGCGGCGTTCTTCCTGGAGCGGGCCTTGGCCGGCTGCAACAAGGCTTCGCGAGCCTCGCGCTCGGCCTGCAGGTAGGCGGTGGTACGCGGGAAACAACGCGCCAGGGCGCTGGAGAGCATCGACTTGTAGCGCCGTACGGCAGACAGCATCGGGGACCGGTCCAGACAAAGCATGTGGCTGAATCATAAGTGTTTTCCGCCCTCGGCCGACAGTCGGACGCGGACCGCCCATCGCGCCAGGGCAACCCTTGCGCGACCGCGCCGGTCTACCCTTCGGGCCCTGCCGGCCTGCCAACTCAGCGAAAACAAGGAGCCTACCCATGAGCGATTGGGCAATCACCTACAGCAAGGACGAAGCCACCGAGCGCCAAGTCCTGCCGTTCCCCCACAAGCCGAGCCCCGAAGAGGTCGCCGAGCACCTGCTGGAATGGGCCGAGGCCAACCTCAAGCCGGGCCACTACAGCACCGGCAAGCTGGAAAGCGACGAGCCGGCGGAACTGCTGCTGCGCCGCTTCGGCATCGTCGTCACCGGCATCGCCGAAGCCTGATCCCTCCCGCGACCGGCAGACGCCGGTCGCTTCCGCCGATAAACGCCTGCTCCGCCAAGCCTACGAACGCGCCAGCCGCGTACCTGGGCCGCTGGGCCAAGCGACGGTTTTGCTCCGGCCACACGGCATCTCAGCGCTCGCCAAGGGCGGCGAGATAGGCGCAGAGCATATCGGCCAGGGCCTCAGCGTAACGCTCGATCTCCGCCTCGCTGCGCGGCTGTTCGGAGAACTGCTTGCCGACCGCGCCGAGGGTGGTGGTGAGCAAGTCGCCGGCCAGGCTGCGCTCGGCCTCGGCGACCTCCGGCAAGGCCTCCCGGAGAAACGCCTGGAACACCCGCGCGCCCTCCGCCTTCACCTCCCGCGCCTCGTCGGCGTCGCGATACAGCGGCGCCGCGTCGCTCAGCGCCACGCGTATCGCCGCCTCTTCGCACTCCGAGCGCACGAATGCCAGCACCAGCCGGCGCAAGCGCGCCAGCGGCGGCCGGGTGGTGTCCTCGAGGATCTCGCCGAGCAGACGCGTGGTGCGCCGCCACTCGTCGCTTTGCAGGCGGAAGAGGATCGCCGCCTTGTTCGGGAAATACTGGTACAGCGAACCGATGCTCACCCCGGCGCGCTCCGCCACCCGCGCGGTGGTGAAACGTTGCGCGCCTTCGCTGGCCAGAACCTGAACAGCCGCCTCCAGGATGCTCGCCACCAACTCACTGGAACGGGCCTGCTGCGGCTGCTTGCGCGAGGAAATACGCGGGTTTCGCTTGTCGCTCATGGAAGGCTCCGGAATGCGAATGGCGGAATGCGATGAATCCGTCGCATTCTAGGTCCACGCACTTACGCGCTCAAACATTCCCGGAGCCATCCATGAATACCCTCACCAACGCCCCGCTCGCCGATCTCCTGCAACGCCTGTTCGCCGAAGCCGAAGCCAGCGCACCGGGCGACAGTCCCGCCCTCGCCGACCTCTCGGAGGCCGAACTGAAGCGCCTCATGGGCAGCAAGACCGAATACCGCGAGTTCTACGGTCGCCTGAAGGACCTGGCGCTGCCCGTCTCCCGCGAAACCGGCTGCCTGCTCTACATGCTGGCGCGCAGCAGCTCGGCGCGCAGCATCGTCGAGTTCGGCACGTCCTTCGGCCTGTCCACCCTGCACCTCGCCGCAGCGCTGCGGGACAACGGCGGTGGCCGCCTGATCGGCAGCGAGTTCGAACCCTCCAAGGCCGAGCGGGCACGGCGCAACCTGGCCGCCGGGGGGCTGCTCGACCTGGTGGAACTGCGCGAGGGCGACGCCCTGCAAACCCTCGCCAAGGACCTGCCGGACAGCATCGACCTGGTCCTGCTGGACGGCGCCAAGGCGCTCTACCCGGAGGTCCTCGCCCTGCTGGAAAGCCGCCTGCGCCCCGGCGCGCTGGTGATCGCCGACAACGCCGAGCATAGTCCCGAGTACCTGGCCCATGTCCGCTCGCCGGCCAACGGCTACCTGTCGACGCCCTTCGCCGAGGATGTCGAGCTGTCCATGCGCCTGGGCTGAAGCCTAGCGACTGACGGCGTCTCGCGGGTTTGCTAGGGTCTGGCTCATGCCGCCCGGACAGCTCGAAGGAGACCCGCATGACCCGTGACCGACTCGCCGAGCGCTACCGCGCCTACATCGACTGCCTGAACCGCCAGGACTGGGCGCGCCTGGGCGACTTCGTCCATGACCGGGTGCGCTACAACGACGTGCAGATCGGACTCGACGGCTACCTGCGGATGCTCGAAGGCGACTTCCTGGCAATCCCCGACCTGCGCTTCGAGATCGAACGCCTGCTCGTCGATCCGCCGGGCGTCGCCTGCCGCCTGCACTTCGACTGCACACCCAGCGGCCGGCTGTTCGGCATCCCGGTCAACGGCCAGCGGGTACGCTTCGCCGAGAACGTCTTCTACGAATTCGAAGACGAGCGCATCGCCGGCGTCTGGTCGGTGATCGACAAGGCGGCGGTCGCCGCGCAGGTTCAGGTGGCGCCGCCGTCGTCCTGAGGCGCCAGGGCACTGCGGGCCGACCATCTACCAGGTATCCACGAACGGCCGCTTGCGCCCCGCCCTCGGCGCCGGTTCTCCGGCGACGGCCAGGCCGCGCAGGAGCCAGGCGCGGGTCTCCGCCGGGTCGATCACCGCGTCGATCTCCAGGTAGCTGGCCATGTTCAGCGCCTTGCCGTTGCGGTAGGCCTTGTCCACCATGCCGCGGAACAGCGCCTCGCGCCGCTGGGGGTCTTCCTCGGCCGCCAGCTCCTTGGCGAAGCCCAGCCGCACCGCGCCTTCCAGGCCCATGGCGCCGAACTCGCCGCTGGGCCAGGCGACGGTGAACAGCGGCGAATGGAAGCTGCCCGCCGCCATGGCCTGGGCTCCCAGTCCGTAGCCCTTGCGCAGGACCACGGTGAAGAACGGCACCGTCAGGCTGGCGGCGCTGACGAACATCCGCGAGACGTGGCGCACCGTGGCCTGTTTTTCCGCCTCCGGGCCGACCATGAAGCCAGGGGTGTCGCAGAGCGAGACGATCGGGATGTCGAAGGCGTCGCACAACTGCATGAAGCGCGCGGCCTTGTCGCCAGCCGCGGCATCGATGGCGCCGCCGAGATGGCCAGGGTTGTTGGCGATCAGGCCGAACGCCCGGCCCTCGATGCGCAGCAGCGCGGTGACCAGGCCGGGAGCGAACTGGCGCCGCAGTTCCAGCACGCTGCCCCGGTCGGCCAGGACCTCGATCGCCTGGCGGATGTCGTAGGCACGCAGGCGGTTCTCCGGCACCAGGTGGCGCAACTCGCGCTGGTCGGCGCAACTCCAGTCGGGCAGCGGGCCCTGGAAATAGCCGAGATAGCGCCTGGCCACCGCGACCGCTTCGGCCTCGTCCTCCACCAGTACGTCGATCACTCCGTTGGGCCCCTGCACGCCCGTCGGACCGACCTCCTCGGCGGCGAAACGGCCCAGGCCGCCGCCCTCGATCATCGCCGGGCCGGCCATGCCGATGGTGGCGTCGCGGGTGGCGATGATCACATCGCAGCAGCCCAGCAACGCGGCATTGCCGGCGAAGCAGCGACCGGAGACCACTCCCACCAGCGGCACCAGCCCGGAGAGCCGGGCCATGCCGACGAAGGTATGGCAATCGAGGCCGGCGACGCCGACGAAATCGGTATCGCCCGGGCGCCCGCCGCCGCCCTCGGCGAACAGCACCAGCGGCAAGCGCCACTGTTCGGCCAGGCCGAGCAGGCGGTCGGTCTTCTTGTGGTTCATCACCCCCTGGGTGCCGGCGAACACCGTGTAGTCGTAGGCCAGTACCAGGCAACGCGCGGCCTGCACGCCGAAGCTGGCCGCCCCCACCGTACCGGTGCCGGCGACCAGGCCATCGGCGGGGCTCAGCTCCAGCAACTCCTCGGCGGAGCGCCGGCGACGCTGGGCGGCCAGGGCGAAACCGCCATATTCGCTGAAGCTGCCCTCGTCCAGCAGGTCGAGCACGTTCTCCCGCGCGGTACGCTGTCCGGTCTTGCGCCGCCTGGCCAGCGCCTGCGGACGACGCTCGTCGCCCAGCGCTGCCTGGCGCTCGAGTACCTCGGCGAGATCGGCGCGGATATGCGCCAGGTCCAGCGCCTGTTCGGTCGGTGCCTGCTCGTCGTCATCCTCCGTCGGTTCGAGGAACAGCAGCGTCGCGCCCTCCTCCAGAGGCTCCCCGAGGCTCGCCGCGAGTCGCCGGACGATACCGCCGCCGGGTGCCTTGACCTCGAATTCCATCTTCATCGCTTCCAGGATCGCGACCCGCTGGCCGGCACGCACCCGTTCGCCCTCGGCCACTTCCAGGGCCACCAGCACCCCGCTGCTCGGCGCAGACAGCGGCAGGCTGCCGAGTGGCGCCTCGACCCGCGCAGGCGCGGCGTCCTCGGCGAGCGGGCACTCGGCGCGGAGCCGCGGATGGCTCGCCGGGATAGGCGCCAGCAGTGTCTCCAGGTGGCTTTCGACGAAGCGGGTGTCGACCCGGTTGGCCTGTACCGCCGGATGCAGCAGAAGGTTGCGCAGCAGATCCAGGTTGCTCGCCACGCCCTCCAGGCGGAATTCGCAGAGCGCCCGGTAGGCCCGGCGCAACGCGGCGGGATAATCCGCACCACGCACGACCAGCTTGGCCAGCAGCGAATCGTAGCTGGGGCTGACCCGATAGCCGGCATAGCCGTAGCCGTCCACCCGCAGGCCGGGACCGCTGGGCGGTTCGTAGGCGCCGATAGTGCCCACCGCCGGACGGGCGCTGCCGTCGGCCGCCAGGGTCTCCAGGTTGATCCGCAGTTGCACCGCGCAGCCGCCGATCGCCGGCGGTCGCTCCAGGCCGAGGGCGGCAAGCTCCATGCCGGCGGCGAGACGCAACTGGGCGTGCAGCAGGTCGACCCCGGTGACTTCCTCGGTGACGGTGTGCTCCACCTGGATGCGCGGATTGGCTTCCATGAAATAGAAGCGCCCGGGGCGCTCGTCGTCGACCAGGAACTCGAAGGTACCGATCCCCCGATAGCGCACCGCGCCGGCCATGCGCAGGGCGCAATCGATCAGCGCCTCACGAGTGGCCTCCGGCAGGTCCGGGCTGGGGGCGATCTCCAGCAGCTTCTGCTGGCGCCGTTGCAGGCTGCAATCGCGCTCCCAGAGGTGGCTGACCGCACCGCTGCCGTCGCCGAGCACCTGCACCTCGATGTGCCGCGCCCGCGCTACCCGTTGCTCGACGTATAACTCGTCCCGGCCGAACGCCGCCTGCGCCTCGGCACGGCAGCGGCGGTAGGCATCGGCCAGTTGCGCAACCTCCTCCACCGCGCGCATGCCACGTCCGCCGCCGCCGGCAAGGGCCTTGAGCATCACCGCGGCGCCATCGCCCAGCCCTTCCAGGAACGCCTCGGCCTCTTCGACGCTGACCGCACGGTTGATCCCGGCCACCAGCGGCACCTCCAGGCGCTCGGCCAGGGCGCGCGCGGCAGCCTTGTCGCCGAACAGGTCGAGCACTTCCGCTTGCGGCCCGACGAAGTGGATGCCCGCGCGCTGGCAGCGACGGGCGAATTCGCCGTTCTCGGCGAGGAAACCGTAGCCCGGATGGATCGCCTCGCAGCCCTGCTCCAGGGCCAGCGCGACCAGCCGATCCATGTCGAGATAGGCCGCCACGCCACGGCCGGCCAGCGGCAGCGCGACATCAGCCTTGCGCACGTGCAGGGACGCGGCATCGTCTTCCGCGAACACCGCCACCGAGCGGATACCCAGGTCGGCGCAGGCGCGGGCGATGCGAATGGCGATCTCGCCGCGGTTGGCGATCAGCAAGGCGTTGAAGGGAGCGGTCACGGCAGGTTCTCCGGGGAGCGGGTCAGGCGGCCGGCGAAAGGAGCTGGCCCGGCGGCGCGTTGGTCATCGTCGCAGGCATCTTAGGCAGCCGAAGGAAGCGGCAGAACTGAGGCTTATTCATCGAAATCCATGAAGCCTATGCATGGTTCTATCGGCGAGCATGCCTGCTAGGCTGGCGCCTTCCCCAGACAGGCGCGCGCAAACATGAATCAGCCACATGAATGGTCGCCCCTCAGCCGTTTCGATCTGAACCTGTTCCGGGTCTTCGAAGTGGTCTATCGAGAACGCAACCTGACCCGCGCGGCGGGCCTCCTGCATCTCAGCCAGTCGGCCGTCAGCCACGCCCTGGCGCGCCTGCGCGACCAGCTCGGCGACCCGCTGTTCGTCCGCCAGGGGCGCGGGGTTGCGCCGACGCCGCTGGCCGAGCGACTGGCGCCGGGCATCCATGACGCCCTCGCCGGCCTGCACCGCAGCATGAATCGCTGCCAGACGTTCGACCCTCGGCGCGACGCGCGGACCTTCCAACTGAACATGCCGGAGCAACTGGAGCCGCTGGTGCTCCCGGCGATCCTCGCCCACCTGCGCCAGGCCGCGCCGCGCATCGAGATACGCTGCAACAGCCTGCACTGGGCGGACCTGAAGGCGGAACTGGGCGCCGGACGCATCGACCTCGCCATCGAGATCGCCCGGCCCACCGACGCCGCCCTGCGCCGCCAGCACCTGCTCGACGACAGCCTGTGCGTGATGGCCGGGCCGGGCTTCGCCGGCGACCTGAGTGCGGAGGAGTACCTGGCGGCGGACCATGTCGCGGTGACCTCGCGGCGACGCGGCATCTGCATCGAAGACCTGGCCCTCGGCCACCTCGGCCTGGCCCGCCAGGTGCGCCAGCGCTGCCAGCACTACCTGTCGGCGGCGTTGCTGGTGGCCCAGGGCGGCTACCTGCTGACCCTGACCCGAGGCTACGCCGAACTGATCAACCGCGGCCTGGGCAACCGCCTGCTGCCGATGCCGCTGGCCCTGCCAGCGGTGACTCTGAATCTCTACTGGTCGCGCCAGGCCGACGACGAAGCCGGCAGCCTCTGGCTGCGCGGCGAACTGGCGGAGCTGGCGACGCGCCTGCGCTGAGCGCGGGCGCTGCGACTAGGGCTTCGCCGCCTTGGCGCGGGCCTTCTGCAGCCACTGCCCGGCCTTCGCCGAACACTCCGTGACATAGGTCGTATCGATCGCGCAGCGCTCCCCGGTGGCCTTGAGCAGGTAGGCGGCATCGGCTACCTCGTAGTCGGTGTGCCGGCGCGGCGTACCGTTCGCCTGGGATTCGCGTTCGTCCTCGCGGATGTCGCAGTACAGCGCATTGCTGCGGGCGAACAGTTCGAGGCACTCGGCATCCTTGCCCAGCAATGGGTTGGCGCTGTCCTCGGCGGACTTGGAGCAGCCGCCGAGCAGCAGGCAGGCACAGGCGATCGTGGCAAGCGGGCTACGCATGTGTCCGTTTCCTTGGCCATGGAGAGTGCGCCATTAAAACAGCCCCGGCGCCTCGGCGCATCCGCGGCGTGCCCATGGTGCTACTCCGCATCCCCCTGCCCCAGCAGCGCCCGGTACTTCACCGCCGCCGCGGTCCGCGACGGCACGTCCAGCGCCCGCAGCAGCGACGACACATGGATGCGCACCGTGTAGTGGGAGATGTCCAGGGCGCGGCCGATCTCCTTGTTGCTCTTGCCCTGGGCCAGCAGGCGCAGGACATCCAGCTGGCGCTCGGTGAGCCCCTCCAGGCGCGGGCTGGGCTGCAGCGGCAGGAGACCGGAGGGTTCGTAGCGCACCAGCACTTCCCCGGCGCGGATGGCCAGAATCGCCTGGCCGAGTTCCTCGGGCGCGATGCTCTTGCCGAGGAAGCCGTCGGCCCCTGCGTTCATCACTTCGCCGATGAGCTGCGGGTCGTCGACCATCGAGACGACGATCAGGGTGGTGCGCGGGAACCGGCGGCGCAGGTCGGCGAGCATCTCGATGCGGGTCAGGCCGGGGAAACGCAGGTCGAGGATCAGCGAATCGGGCTGCTCGCCTTCACCAGCCAGGCGCAGGACCCCGGCGAGATCGCCGGCCTCCTCGATCCTGGCCTCGGGCAGCAGGCGCTGGAGGATACTCAGCATGCCCTCGCGAAACAGCGGATGATCATCGGCGACGATGATGCGGCCAGTCATTCTTGTAGTCTCCAGGAGTCGCAGTTTCCGCCGCGCATGCTACCTTAGCCCGCTACCGCCGCGCCCACCCTTCGTCCGTCTTCGTGACGAAGGGGGCGAAACAGAGGAAAAGGCGCGCGGCGCTCCCATGCACACGGAGGTGCACATGAAGTTCGAGAAGAATACCGAGCTGGACCAGGCCAACCTGCGACTGATCGTGGCCACCTGCGCGATTCTCTACGTGGTGCTGATCGGCCTGCTGCCCGGCCTGAAGGTCGAGACCTACCTGCCGATCGTTGCCTACTACGGCCTGTTCCTGATCGCCTCCATACTGCTGCGCCAGGCCATCGTGCGCTGGCCGGGGCACTACCCGGCGCGGCGGATCTTCTGCATGCTGCACGACTACGCCGGCACCTCGTTCGGCCTGATCGTGGGCGGCGAGGCGGCGCTGCCGCTGTACGCGGTGATGGTCTGGATCAACCTGGGCAACGGCATGCGCTACGGCTCGCGCTACCTGGCCATCGCCACCGCCCTGGCGCTGCTCGCGCTACTGGTCATCTATCGCCTGACCCCGGCCTGGCAGGCTCAGCCGTTCATGGTGCTGATGCTGATGACCACCAGCACCGTCATTCCCTTCTACGCGCACCTCCTGCTGGAGCGCACGCGCAAGGCCACCGAGGAAGCGTTGCAGGCGAACCAGGAGAAATCGCGCCTGCTGGCCCAGGCCAGCCACGACCTGCGCCAGCCGATCCACTCCATCGGCCTGTTCACCGCCTGCCTGCGCGACGCCCGCCTGGGCGACGAGGAACGGCGCCTGGTGGACAACATCGACCGCTCGCTGCTCAACGTCTCGCAACTGTTCCGCTCCATCCTCGATCTCTACACCCTCGACAACGGCCGGCTCCAGCCCAAGCAGGAGAACGTCCACCTGGGCGAGTTGCTGCGCGACCTGGTCCGGCGCAACGCCGAGGCGGCGCGCTGGGCCGGGGTGGAGTTGCGCCTGCGCCCTTGCCGCCTGTGGACGCGAACCGATCCGGGGCTGCTGTCGACCATGCTGCAGAACCTGCTCTCCAATAGCCTCAAGTACGCCGCCGAGCGCCCGCTGCTGATCGGCGTGCGGCGGCGAGGCGACGGCCTGGCCGTAGCCATCTACGACCAGGGCCGGGGGATCGCGGAGGAACACCTGCCGCGGGTGTTCGAGGAGTTCTACCGGGTACGCGAGACGCGCGACCGCGACGTCGAGGGAATCGGCCTGGGGCTGTCCATCGTCCGCCGCCTGGGGCAGTTGACCGGGATCGAGGTGACGCTGCGCTCGCGGGTCGGACGCGGCACCGCGGTGACCCTGCACGGCCTGCCGGCGGTCGCCGCGCAAGCCCTGCCCCGCCGCGACGATCCCCAGCAGGCCGGCCTGCTCACCGGCTTGCGGGTGTGCCTGGTGGAAGATGATCGCAACGTCCTGCGCGCCACCTCGGCGTTGCTCGAACGCTGGGGCTGCACGGTCCAGGCGGAAACCGAGGCGGACGGCTGGCGAACCGATTGCGACATCCTCGTCGTCGACTACGACCTCGGCCCCCACGCCTCCGGCGTCGAGTGCATCGAGCGGGTACGGCGGCAACGCGGAGAGGCGATACCGGCGCTGGTGATCAGCGGCCACGACATCGAGCGTATCCAGGCTAGCGTCGAAGACACCAACATCGCCCTGCTCTCCAAGCCGGTGCGCCCCACGGAATTGCGCGCCACCCTGCGCGCCCTGCGCGAGCGCCCGGCGGCCGCCAGCCACGCTTCCTGAGACAAGGCCGGTCGAGAAGCGCAGGCCTACGGCGGGCCGTACTTGATGCCGGCGCAGCCGTGGGACAGCAGCAACTCGCCGTCGTCGGCCTCGAACTGGGTGATCCGCTTGCTCTTGTCGACGGTGACGGAAATGATGCAGCGATTGGGGTGGTTGACGGTATCCCAGTAGTTGGTGTTCACCATCACGTTGCCCTGCATCTCCGAGCTGGAGCCCACCACTTCATAGCGGGAATAGCTGGTGTCGGTGTACCACTGCATCACCACCTGCGAGCCGTCGGCGGTGCGCTCCATGTTCTGCGGCGTACCGAAGAAGGCTATCGCTTCCTCGGCTGAGCGGCCCTTCCACTGGCTGCGGGCATAGACCTCGGGCAGCGTGTCCATCTGGATACAGCCGCCCAGGGAAAGCGACGCCAGTAACGGCGCGATGAATATCCGGCGCATGGGTTGACTCCGTGTCTAGGGGTTCTTCGGCGGGTTGCCAGGCAGCAGGTCGAAGGCTCGCAGGCCCGGCGCGGCGTCCTGCCCGGACGCTTGCGCGCGGTTCGCCTGCTCGGCCACGGCCATTCCGCTCTGTGCGCCGACGGGTTTCCTCGACGCCGCAAGCGAACACCCACCGGCAGAGAACGACTCGCGCGCCAGCTCGTCGCCGCTGCCGAAGCACCACCAATCGCCGGCCTCCGGGCCGGTGGCGAGTGCGGATTGCCGAGTCATGGTTCCTTCCAAGTCGCGTGCGTCCTGCACAACCGGTTTCCGCGAAACGCGGGGATCAAGGGCGGGACTATAGCGTCGCGGCGAAGAAGCTCGAATAGCACAGAGGTACTATTTTCGGTTCGGGCCCTTGACCACGCAGCCACTTCAAAGCAGCCCCTGTTGAAGCTTGTGGCGGGCCTTGCAACGCGACGGGGTCGTGTCGTCCGAGCTCAATCTGCCTGTAGTGGAACTGAAAAGTGTTGCATGACCGGTTGGATCCGTTCCTTTTTCCTCGTCCGAACCCATCCGGGCGCCACTAGGCCGATTTTCTATGGCAAGGGCCCACCTCAGCGTCCGCTCCCCACTAATGCGACGACACGTACTCCTCTTCCCCCTGCGCCGGCGGCAGCGAGAATCCCGCGCGCAGGCGCCGGGCCTCGACCAGTGGCGAACGGCCGAACAGACGCTTGAATTCGCGGTTGAACTGCGAAGCGCTGGCGTAACCGACCGCATGGCAGGCGGCCTGGGCGCTCATGCCCTGGCGCACCATCAGCAGACGCGCCTGGTGCAGGCGCGTGCACTTCAGGTACTGCATCGGCGAGGTCTGGGTGATCGCCTTGAAGTGACTGTGGAACGACGGCACGCTCATCCCCGCCTCGCCCGCCAGTTGCGCCAGTTCGAGCGGTTCGGCGTATTGCGCGTGGATGCGGCGCAGCGCCCGGGCAATGTTGCCGAAGCGCCCGCGCATGGCCAGGGCCGCTCGCATGGCGCCACCCTGAGGGCCGGTGAGCACGCGGAAGTACAGCTCGCGCAGTAGCGCAGGCGCGAGGATCGCTGTCTCCAGCGGATCGCCCAGCGCCTCCAGGAAGCGCAATACCGATGCCCGCAGCGGCGCATCCATAGGGCTGGACAGCAGGCTGCGCGGTGCCTCGACCTGCGCAAGCGCGCGCTGACGGTCGATCTCCACCGCCAGCCCAGCCGCCAGCGGGAAATCCAGGTGCAGGTAGATCGCCAGCAGCGGTCGCTCTGGCGTGGCATCGGTCTCCATGGTGAACGGCACCGGCACCGCCACGGCCAGGTAGTGCTGCTCGTCGTACAGGTAGACCTGCTCGCCGAAATAGCCGCGCTTTCGCCCCTGGCAAACGATGACGATCCCCGGATCGTAGAGCACCGGCGTCCGCGCCAGCGGTCGGTCCGAACGCAGCAGGCGGACGCTGTCGAGCCCGGTGAGGTTGTAGCCCTCCCGGGGCGCCAGGTTTTCGAGCAACGCGACCATGCGCTGTCGGTCGGCGGAGCGGATAGCTTCTGAATCAGGCGGTGATGTGTTCATAGGATCAGGCAATAAAACGAGAAATACAGGTCTCTTAAACGGGGAGATTGCTGCGTATTGTGCACTCATTCCCCCGTAACGGAGTCATCGCCATGTCGTTTCGCAAAACCCTGTTGATCACCGGCGCCAGCAGCGGCTTCGGCCAGGCCCTGGCCCGCGAGGCGCTGGACGCCGGTCACCGCGTGGTGGGCACGGTGCGCAGCGAGGAGGCCAGGAGCGCACTGGAAGCCGTGGCGCCGGGCCAGGCCTTCGGCCGGCTGCTGGACGTCACCGACCTTGCCGCCATCGAGCCAACGGTCGCAGCCATCGAGCGCGACATCGGTCCGCTGGACGTGCTGGTGAACAGTGCCGGCTATGGTCATGAAGGCATCCTCGAGGAGTCGCCGCTGGCCGAGATGCGCCGGCAGTTCGAGGTCAACCTGTTCGGCGCGGTCGCGATGATCCAGGCCGTGCTGCCCTACATGCGTCGGCGCCGCCGCGGTCATATCCTCAACATCACTTCCATGGGCGGCTACATCACCATGCCCGGCATCGCCTACTACTGCGGCAGCAAGTTCGCCCTGGAAGGGCTTTCCGAAGCCTTGGGCAAGGAGGTAGCCAGCCTCGGCATCGCCGTCACCGCCGTGGCCCCCGGCTCCTTCCGCACCGACTGGGCCGGCCGTTCGATGGTCCGCAGCCCGCGCACCATCGCCGACTACGACGCGCTCTTCGACCCGGTCCGCCAGGCTCGCCAGGAAAAGAGCGGCAAGCAACCGGGCGACCCGCGCAAGGCCGCGCGCGCCATGCTCCAGGCCATCGACGCGGAAAACCCGCCGGCGCACCTGCTGCTGGGCAGCGATGCACTGGGGCTGGTGCGGCAGAAGCTGAAGGCGCTGGAGGAGGAAATCGCGGCGTGGGAAGAGGTCACGCGGTCGACGGATGGATGAGATTTGGAAAGTCGTAGACGGATAATTCCACGGCATTATCCGCCGATACCGCCCTACGCCATGGCCAGGTTGCTGGCCCGCTCCGACAACAGACAGCCCTTTTCCTGCAAGTACCGAATCGCCTGCCGTGCCGTGGCGGGGTTCATCGTATTGCCGATGAAGGTCGTCAGCGAGTCGGTGAACTCCAGCACGATGTTCTCGGTGTAGTGCCATTTCCGGTAGTCCACCCGGGAAATGCTGGAATACGGCTTCGAGCGCGTGCGAATGACGCGGAACTCGACACGGTCCGCATGCAGGACCAGCCGCGGGGACAGGTCGCTGTGGGCCCAGCATAGCCAGGGAATGCCTTTCCAGCCGGCGAACGCGGCGACCAGGCGCACGTTCACGCCGCTGTCCGTCGCAGGATCCTTCGTCACGCGCCCTCGCCTCCCAGATAACAGCCGCGCTGCTTGTCCACTGTCACCGGATGCGCGTTTTCCGCAAAGACCGGCATCAAGCCATCGATTCCGTGTTCGCGCTTGAGCCGGTATTCCCGTTCGGAAAGCGGCACGACCCACAACAGGTCGACGGGATGGGCTGCCGCGTGGAAATCGTCGAACAGCCGCGCATCGATCTTCACCAGGGTATTCAGCAGCAGGAAATGGCGCAGGTGCCCACCCTCGAAGATCGGCATGCCGAACTGCACCGTATGCCCGAAGCCCAGGACGAACCTGTCGTAGAACGGAAGCCCGGCCAGCCATTGGGTGGTCTGGAGGTCGTGCCGGTCCGCCTCGTCGAAATACCAGATCAGTTCGCTCGCCCAGCGCTCTCCTTCATAGGTGGGCAGGAAGTTCATGGGCTGGCGGCTCATCCCGGCGGTGATCAGCACATCGTGCGGCCTGCCCGTGTCCTCTTTGCGGTAGACGAATACGTCGATCGCCGGCACGCCAGCGCTATCGTCCCAGTATTCGTGGCCTGGAAAGACCGTGCTCGGTTCGCTGCCGAAGTGGGCATCGTATTTCGAGCGCAGGGTCTCGATGTAATCACTCATGTTCCGACTCCACCTTCATTCCTTGTCGGGCCCGGTTTCGCGACGGCCCGAAGCCGATTCTGGCCAGCGTCGATCCCAGGTTGTCTTTCAGCCAAAGCAGCCGCTTGGGGGCAGCTATTCTTTGGGGGGCGACAGGCCATCCACTTGGCCCTGCGCCCAATACTTTTTCTCTTTTTGAAGCGTCAGGCGCCTGCCTGATTGCGGTTGCACGCCTTCAGTGGACGTTCCTCGAACAGGACGCACTTCGAATATCCGGCTCGGCCAATCGAAGCTGGTCATGAAAGCCGCGAACAAGCAAGGAGCATGGTATGGCTATCACTCTCATTTTGGGTTGCAAGCAAGGTGACTTCAACGCACGGCATGATGGCTCCTGCGAAGGCATTTCCTTTTATTTCTGCATGCGCGCGCTCGACCTGGGTCCGGTGCCAGGACTTGCCGACCTGATGCAACAGCGGAATATCGGTGGGAAGGTTGAGCGAATCATGGATCTGCAGGACCAGATCTGTGGTGGTCTCATGAGTTCCGGCACCTATGAAACCGGTATCGACGGCGTGCCGATCAGCAACCCCAGCGGGGGCAACCTTCCCGGTATTCGCAATCAGGGCAAGGCGATCCAGGCGTTTCATAACCTCTACTCACAGGAGGCACAGACCCTGGGATGCAAATCGATTGGAACCTTGTCCTCCTTCTTCGAGGGAGGCTTCGTCCAGTTGCTGACGCACACCATCCAGCTGTTGATTCGCAGCCGGCGCGGCGCGGCCCTGATCGCCATGCAAAGCCCTACGCCCCACTCGGTGGCGCTTGCCTATGACGGTAGCGATCTCTATTTCTTCGATCCCAACTCCGGCGTTCACGAATTGACGAACCTCGCCTCGGCAGCTACGGAACTGGAGAACCACCTGACGACCCGCTATGCAGTCCCCTATTGCGTTCACGCCAATATGTTCAAGTTGAACCACTGAGCGGATCACGCGCACATCCTGCTATCGACGAACTTCCGAGTAAAAGGTTGGGGACGGATTCATTTGCCGGGCAAACTGGCCGCTGCTGGCCGGAGGCAGCCTCCCGGACACCCTCACTCCCCCACCCGCCCCTCGACCCTCCGCAAGCGCGCCATGCTGTACACATCCACGAAGCGCCCATCCCGCACCGCGTAGTCGCGCATCTCTCCTTCGGTCTCGAAGCCGAACTTGCGATACAGCGCCAGCGCCGGGGCGTTGTCGGTGTAGACGGTGAGTTCGACGCGGCGCAGGTTCATCCAGTTGTCGGCGATGTCCAGCAGTTCGCCGAGCAGGCGGCTGCCGACGCCCTTGCCCTGCCAGGCGACGGCGACGCCCATGCCGATGCTGCCGCTGTGGCTGCGGCGGATGCGCGGGTGCTGTTCGAGGCTGGCGCTGCCGATGACGTCGCCCTGGTGCAGGGCGACGAGGATCAGCAGGCGGTCGTCGTCCGCGCTGTCGTGCAGGCGCTTGCGGCGCTGCTCCACCGACTGGTAGGGCATCTGCAGGACCTGGCGGGCCACGGCGGGGTCGTTGTACAGGGCGGTGAGACCTTCCACGTGGCGTTCGCTGTAGCGTTCGAGGCGGATCGTCGGCGATTCGGCGGTCATTGCGGTCATCCCTGGGCTGTCTGGCCACCCAGCATAAGCGTCTGCGCCGGGCTCGACCAGCCGGTCGGAGATCGCGCTTTCCCTGCCGCGCGGCTCTGGCTAAGCTCGACCTTCGAACAACGAAAGGACGCCAGCATGGTCCAGAGCGCCCCAGCCAGCGAAATCGCCGCCCTCATCCTGCGCGGTTTCGACGATTACCGAGAGCAGTTCCGCGAGATCACCGACGGCGCCCGTGCCCGCTTCGAGCAGGCGCAGTGGCAGGAAGCGCAGCGCGCCTCGGCGCAGCGGATCAACCTCTACGAGGAAAAGGTCGCCGAGACGGTGGCCGGGCTGCGCGCGGGGCTGGCCGACAGCGAGCTGCTGGACGTGGAGCGCTGGCCGATCATCAAGAGCGCCTACATCGCGCAGATCGACCTGCGGCTGGACGACGAGCTGGCCGAGACCTGGTTCAACTCGATCTTCTGCGGGCTGTTCAGCCACGACAACATCAGCGACGGCACGATGTTCGTGCACACCACCCGGCCCTCGCTGCGCGCCCACGCCCGCGCGCCCTACACCCGCACCTACCGGCCGGGCGGCGACCTGCGCCAGGCGCTGGAGAAGATCTTCGACGACTACCGCTTCGACGTGCCCTACGACGACCGCGAGCGCGACCTCGAACGGATCGACGCACTGCTGCACAGCAACCTGCCGGACTGGGTGTGCAAGGACCCGGACCTGGCCATCGAGCTGATCGGCTCGGTGTTCTATCGCAACAAGGGCGCCTACCTGGTGGGCCGCCTGTTCACCCCGGACGAGCAGTGGCCGCTGGTGTTCCCGCTGCTGCACCGCGAGGGCCACGGTATCCAGTTCGACACGGTGATCACCGACGAGGCGGAAGTCTCGATCATCTTCTCCTTCACCCGCTCCTACTTCATGGTCGACGTGCCGGTGCCGGCCGAGCTGGTGGCCTTCCTCAAACGTCTGCTGCCGGGCAAGCACCTGGCCGAGCTGTACACCTCGATCGGCTTCTACAAGCAGGGCAAGAGCGAGTTCTACCGCGCCCTGATCAACCACCTGGCGACCACCGACGACCGCTTCGTCATGGCCCCCGGCGTGCGCGGCATGGTGATGAGCGTGTTCACCCTGCCCGGCTTCAACACGGTGTTCAAGATCATCAAGGACCGCTTCAACCCGTCGAAGAGCGTCGACCACGCCACGGTGATCCAGAAGTACCAGTTGGTGAAGAACCACGACCGGGTCGGACGCCTGGCCGACACCCAGCAGTTCGCCGACTTCCGCTTCCCAGTGAGCAAGTTCGAGCCGGAGTGCCTGGCCGAACTGCTGGAAGTGGCGCCGTCGACGGTGGTGATGGAAGGCGACGTGGTGCTGATCCGCCACTGCTGGACGGAGCGGCGCATGACCCCGCTGAACATCTACCTGGAGAACGCCAGCGAGGCGCAGACCCGCGAGGCGCTGAACGACTACGGGCTGGCGATCAAGCAACTGGCGGCGGCGAACATCTTCCCCGGCGACATGCTGCTGAAGAACTTCGGCGTGACCCGCCATGGCCGGGTGGTGTTCTACGACTACGACGAGATCTGCTACCTCACCGAGGTGAACTTCCGCTACATCCCCGAGCCGCGCTTCCCCGAGGACGAGATGTCGTCCGAGCCCTGGTATTCGGTGGGGCCCAACGACGTGTTCCCGGAAGAATTCCCGCGCTTCCTGTTCGTCGACCTCAACCAGCGCCGGCTATTCGCCAAGCTGCACGGCAACCTCTACGACGCCAAATACTGGCAGGGCCTCCAGGAGCAGATCCGCGAGGGCAAGGTGATCGACGTGTTTCCCTATCGGCGGCAGGAGACGCCTGAGCAGTTGCTCGGGTAGGTGCGGAGACAGGAATCGTACCAACACGTAACGATCTGAATTCAATGGGTATTATTCTTAAGGGTACAGCTCTTTATCTCTAAAATTATCCCCAGCCTACTTTCAGGATCCCGGCCACTGCGAAAAAGGCATGACAGGATGATGGAGGACGGCTACCCAATCGCCAAAGCCAGGCTCAGGCTCATCTGGGTAAAGGCAGCTATCGATGCAAAGCGGCCCTTAGACGCTGGAAAATACCAACACATGGAGCAGTGAGCACTGGAGTAGATAAGCGGGTGGAAATGTGGATTAGTGTGATCAACTGAATCCCGCTGATGCGAATCCAGACGCCAGATAAAGTACCGCTGAACAATCTGAAGCGCCAAACGGATGCTGAATTTCCGTCGACCCATAGAAGCATAATCAAGGTACTCAGTCTTAGTAAAATGCGCATGAATCTAGCAATATTCGTATGCATATGGCTGCGGGGACCGATAGTAGATAGTTTATGTGTCGAACGTGCTTGATTTGGCGAGTGGCAATCTGCAATCATCTGCTCTACCCTAGTCGATAAGGGGTGTTTGGGTGCGAATGGCTGCAACTAGGCATAATTGAATGGAGGCATAGCTTTTGATCAGAATTGACAAAATCAGGCACGATGGCTATCTAGTTAATCTAGTGCCGGAACATCATTCACCCTCAGGAGATAATACATATACTGTCATAGTAGGTAAAAATGGCGTAGGCAAGAGCCGCTTGCTAACCAGCATCGCCAAAGCTGGTTTGGAATATTCCGAGTCCGAACGAGCTTTTTTTGATTATCCCCACGTGCATCTCGATCGTGACCCTCTGGTGATTGCAATATCAACTAGCCCATTCGACAAGTTCCCAACAATATCTAGGACTAGTTCTCGCCGGGACAAGTACAAGTATATTGGTATGCGAGGCGACTCTAGATTTTCTGCCTCTTCAGCGGTAGCATTAATTGCATCAGCATCAAAGGGATTGCTTCATAAAATCATAAGTGGGGCCAACAGCGCCGATTTCCTAGAAGTCTTCAACGCACTTTCGTTCTCGCCGCGAGCAGATTTTATTTTTAAACCTGCGTTTACCAGGGCCAAGGTTCAGCATGACCATGATCGCCCCGGGCCTCCTTTATATTTTGAAGTCGTCACGACCGATGGTGAAGATAAGCTAAGAGTGGATGGCCGATACCAGCGAGCTTTTGAAGAGTTAACCACGGAAGAGAAATCCAATGCCGGGTATGCTATGGCCAACATTGCTAGATTCTTTGATGAGCGTAAAGCCATAGATCTTGCTATCGATTTTGAGTTGAATACGATTGATCTTGATGGTCAGTTGGCGAGCCCATATATTGTCAACTCAATCCTGATGCTGATGGATGTTGGACTTATTCGACTGATGGATCTGCGACTGTACAAGCACGAATTCGGATTACTCAACCTAAAGCGCGCGAGTTCTGGTGAGCAATGCCTAATCGTATTAATGTTAGGTATTGCAGGCCATATCGAAGATGGTTCTTTGATTCTCATAGATGAACCTGAGATAAGCTTGCATCCACGTTGGCAGGAGGAGTTCATGCAACTACTTTCGCGCTCATTCTGGAGATATAGTTTTTGTCAATTCATAGTGGCGACTCACTCCCCTCAAGTGGTGTCTCAAATCGGTAGGCAAAACTCATTTGTATTGTCACTTCCAAGTGGTTACCTGCACGAAGGGGACAGCTTTAAAAACAAGTCAGCTGACTTCCAGCTGGCTGAATTATTTGACGCTCCGGGCATGATGAATGAGTACATCTCAAGAATTACATTTGATCTAATTGCCAAATTAAGATCCCGAAAATCAGTATCTGATGAGATGCTTCGTGACATTCATCAATTAAGGTGTCTCAGACGCAAGTTAAACCATGAAGACCCAATGGTAAAACTGATCGATTCCGCTGATGAGCTAGTGTCTTACTATGCCAACGATATCTAATTCAATCCAGTACAGTGACTCAACACAGACGATAATTACTCAGATTAGTCTTGAACCAGGATATAGTCATACGCGCTGGGGGGATGACGATCTTGAGCAGGTGCGGTGCGAGATTCGCGACTTTTACCGGCGGGAACAACGTGCCAACTGTCCCTATTGTCGTGAGCCGATAGGACTCAGGGCCGCTGCCAATGCGTCTGTTGAGCATATTGCGCCTAAGTCTAGATACTTGCAGTTTATGTTCGAACCGAAGAATCTTTGCGTGGTTTGTGCGGACTGCAACGAAAACAAGAGCAACAGAGATGTTATCGACCCACTGATAACTGGTAATCCTGGGCGATCCTACCCGACGAATGCAACTCGATACAGAATTGTTCATCCACATTTTGATGAGTACTCGGATCACATCATCAAAGCGAAATTTTTATATTTTGAAAAAACGCCGAAAGGAGGGCACACGATTTACATATGTAATCTAAATCGATTCATCCGAAATTTTGGTGTATCGCAGGAGTTCTGGGATGATCTGGAAATCCTTGCCGAGCGCGAAAGGTTTCATGGCGGTTGAGCGTGGCTTAGGTCACTCCACTGCGCGGAGAGCTTCGGCGTTCTAAGCTTCAGACGCTTACTACACCGCCCGATCATAGACCAGCAGTTAGATTAGCACTTGGCTAGTTGAAAACCATTTGGTGACTAGCTGGCCACTGCTCCATTGCCGAGTCAGTAGACACCGCGTCTGACCGAGGCTGTCCTTCGCGAGCGTCCGCTATGGGTCCAGGCTGTGTGAAAACCCAAACGGATCTCTGAAGAAGGCGAGCGTACGTGAAATCTGTATTGGCTTGGTTATTCAGCTGACCCAGATTTCGCACAGGAGCGTGAAATTCTGGTCGTTTTCTAACCGCCCGGATCACGCCCAACGTTTTCACACAGCCTGGGTCGATACCGATCATTCGCGTCTGACCGGTATCGACCCATAGCAGACTATTTTGGATGGAAGCTAACGGCCAAAATTGGACATTTTTCTGACGTTTTTCATTAAGGAGTCAAATTTTTGCTTCAATTTTCTTAACAATCTCGGAAATGCTCCCGCCTACGATTGAGTTGTCTCGCCTCCAGTCTCCCCCGTTCTTCGACTTCTGGACATAAAGGCTCCCATCATCATTGCAGATCCTAAACGAAATGTTGCCCCCAAGCGTTGGCTGCCCTGCGACTACCGACCAGTCAGGAATTTCTGATTTGATATTATTGAGATGCGTATGAAAAGCGGAGGCTGACAGATATCTCTTGGCGGGATCTATATGGGTAGCCTTCCTTATTGTTCTTTTTAGATTGTCAGGCACCCAAGAAGGAAGCGAGGCGATATTTACAATTTTTCCTCTTTTGATTTTGGCCTGAATGCAGGAATCAATATAAATTGATTTATCGGCCCTGGACTCTTGGCGATTGTGCTCGAGCTTTTCAGTCTTACTCAGCCACGCCATTTCCTCATAAGGCAAATAACCTCCTAATAGCTGGTAGAGGATGATCCCGCACTGGTATATATCCCCTCCAAACCCATAGGAGTTCGCATCAATCGATTCAGGCGGTCTATAGAGCACAGCATGGCTAGAGGCGGGTATTGCGTTAAGATTTTCTGGTATGTACTTGATCGACCCAAAGTCACCGATTATTGATCTTCCGTCCTCGCCGACGTAGATGTTAGACGGTTTCAGATCTCTGTGTAGATAGCGCCGCTGGTGCAAATTCGTTACACCACACAATATTTGACTGGTGCGCTCAACGGCCTGAAGATTGCCGTGCTCAGTTTTTTCAAGCACATCATCTAGATCACCATTGGGACAGCGAGGAGTCACGAAATACGCCCATTCCCCATCAAGTAGACCAGCGTTTTTTACTTGAAGAATGTTAGGCGCCTCAATTGCAGCTAAGGTGCTAGGTTCTGCATGGTACTTTGCATCACCTCCCCAGTAGTAGAATTTAACTGCAACCTCGTTTTTCAGAATCCTATTTTCACCAAAAAAAAGATAGCCGTTTCCACCCTTGGTTATTTCCCTCGTAAATTTTATATCCTTACTTAAGGAGTTGAGCTGCGCTTTTATGTTTGGAGGGGCGCTGACATTAGAGATCAATATTTCGCTCATGCATTCAACTTCCGAATGTATAGCGAGGCAGACTTAAATGATTCTTCTTGGTATTTCTTAAGATTCGGAGGCAGCCTGAACGGCACCTTTTTCTCGGCGGCAGCAATACCTTGACCGGTTTCAAAACTGACCTCGGCAATTCCGTTCAGTTGAATGAGTGCCTCCATCTTGAAAGAAATTGCGCCTCCTGCCATTTGCCCTTTTTGCGCACGCTTCTTAATCACTACCATGCCAATATCATGCTGCCTGACAAAGTTTTGAAATGTTTCAAAAAACGACTTTACGTGTCTACTCGACTCATCTTCACCGAGTTTTATTTTGCGAGGCTCGATATCAAGATGCTCATAATCAGCACCATTTTTTTTCAACAGCACAATAATTGCTTCGGACCCCTTAAGCTCGACACCACAAATTTTGTCCATGAAATTCCCTTTATAGAGATCAGAATTACGTTACGATTCTGGTACAAGCTAAGCAGTAAAAAAGCTAGCACGTGGCCATCAAGGAGTCCATGCCACTTTTGGCCGCCTTAAGGATCCTTGAGCGGCATCAATTGCCGACAGTCGCCCCCTCTAAAGGGTTGCTTTGGGTCGAGATCCGTCATTCAAGACTCGTCAATCTGCCCGAATGTGGCTTGTCGTGACTATCAATCACGTCTTTGGCACTTGAAGACCCATGGCTTTTCTAAACGACCTGCAAGCAGCCGCACCGTCAACAGGTAGTAATACTGAGTCGACTCGCATCGTCTAGCCAGGCGATGCTCAAGAAACCAAGCCACATGTTTTCTCCGCCAGGCCCAAGGTGTATCGAGCTGCCACCGTTCTGCTATCTCCGCTTGGATGATCTTTGCTTGACGTAAATGGCGATGCCGCGTTGCGTACGACCCCGTCAGCACCGCAGATAAGAACAGTTCCATGTCGAATGGTTTACTCACGCGCGCCCTCCAATGTAAGCAGCTACCACGTCGATCCGAGCGTGCCCCAGCTCGTAGCTGATCTGCTTCCGGGCCTCACGATCAAGGTTCCTATCTACCTGGCATAAGTCGCCGCCATTGATAGGCGCACGGTGTTGGGTGATTTGCTCATAGCGCTCACAAGCGTATGCCGCTCGTAGCTCATGGAAGCCTTTGAGCTTGTGTGCATGCAGGACGTCCCGTGCAGGCCGGACAACTTCCTTCACAAAGCTCAGGTAATTTTCATTTGGGGCAATCAAGTTGCGGCTACCTGCAGGCGACACCTGCCGTGCAAACTCAAGTGCACATCGAACATGTTCGACCACCGCAATCCAACGCGGTGCCGAGGCACCAGCGCGGCCGCCCTTGGTGCCATCCTGAATGTTAATCCTAGCCAGATCGTTAGCTTCACGGCTTAGCCGTGGCAGGTCAGCCAAGATGGCCTCACGCAAGCGCATGCCGGTGGCTCGCGCCAGCAGGATGATCGCTGCGACCCGTCTCTGGTCAAGGCTGCAAAGCGCATCGACGATCTGCTTCACCTGTTCGCGGTCTTGACCCTGCGGCACCGATTGGCGAACCCCAGTGCGCTGCATACCCAACGCCTTGCTCGAACTTGGCAACTTCACGTACTGATCACCGCGAAGCGCCGCCATGGTCCTGTTAACGCTGGATAGTCGGTTTTGCGCGGTGCTGACGGCGATATCACCGCGCTTAACAATGTCGCGCAGATACGCCGCGTAGTCGGCCAATACCTTTCGATCAATCTGCCGCGCATCATTGATATCGGGCCCCTGTTCGGAGCGGCACCACTTTACGAATGCCAACCACCGGTCACAGTGTGCCTTCACCGTGCCGTAGTGGCCGCCGCCGAACATGTCTTTCAAAGCCTGCGGTCCTGCATAGCTCAGTTGCCTGCCGTAGCCGAAATTGCGGCCATCGCGTCTACCCACCAATGCCATATCGATCACCTCATCTTCTGCTCTACAGTCCTCTCCCCACGTCATCCCGCCAGGAATGTTGAGTGTTATCAGGGATCAAGGCCCCTGCGACCTGTGGGGAATGTCCTCTACGCGGGACTGGCGGCTCCTTACGTCCGGGAGCACGGGCATCTCATGATCTGGCCTCCTGAACACCGTTACCGGTGGGCGGGTGGAGGCAGTGCTGGCTGACTAGACCAGCGCCTGAAGATCCTGAGCCGGGTGAACGCAGCAATGGGACGACCGGGGCATGCCTGACTGTCAGTCAGGTGCAGTCCATTCCTTGGTCTGCGGCACCATCATCTACAGCGCTGTTGCTGGTGACATCGGCGTTTGTCACGCCAATTGTCACGAGGGGAATTGCCGCAAAGCCATGTGCGATGAGGGCTGCAGCCGTGGTAGAAGTGCCCGTCTCTTTCCAGAAGAAAGAGACGGGCACAGGTTGGCGCAATATTCGGCCAAGCGGATAGGTTGCTGCAGGGCAGCGAGATACGGTGTATCTGGCGCACGAGCGCTATATGTGTAAGAGCATCCATCACATGGGTAGTGACCGGGCGAGCTGCCGGATGCGAATCGCCCTTGGGGAGAACCACCGCGAGAGCGGCGTGACCTTGAAGGTTCGGGTCACCTGGGGTGCTGTCAACGACAGCCTTTGCACTGTCTTTTCTACGCCCGCAATCCGGGAGGGTCAAGCGACTCGCCCACTGGATTTTGCAGTTGAAAATGGCATTGGGCGTGTACGGAATCCCGTGGTTTCCAGTGGCCGATTGGGTGCTTTTGATTTTTTAGGTGAGGTCCATCCAAACAGGGCGGCTTTGCAGCCCTGTTTGGATGGACCCGCATGGAAAGCGGATCATCGGAACCTCAAAGCCGTGCGCTCACTCGACTGCGCCACGCCTTGCTCTAAGGCTCGATACGTTTGCCCCGGTCTGATTCGCGAACTCATGCGGCGAAATATGCTCCTGCCGGTTCGCTTCGAGGTAACGGCTCCACCAACTCATGATCATTCGCCGCTCCTCCAGGAACTCAGCCTTGTGGATATACGCTGCCCGAACGTTGTTGCGCTCCCTATGGCTCATCTGCCGCTCGATAGCCGTCTCTGACCACAGCCCGGATTCGACCAAGGCACTGCACGCCATGGACCGGAAGCCATGCCCGCAGATTTCGGTCTTGGTGTCATAGCCCATGTTCCGCAGAGCGCTGTTGACCGTGTTCTCGGACATAGGCTTCCACGAGCGAGCGTCACTGGTGAACACCAGATCGAAGTACCCCGTGATCGCATGAATCTGTTCGAGTAACGCCACCGCTTGCGGTGACAGAGGGACTAGATGAATGTCGCCCGCCATCTTCGTCCCCCTTGTCGAATACGGGACGCCATCCAAAGCGGGCCGCGTGTCAGGTATCTCCCATATGCCGCGCTTCAGATCAAACTCACTCCAACGTGCGAAGCGCAATTCGCTGGAGCGGACAAACACATGAAGCGACAGCATCACAGTCAGCCGAGTGAGCATGCGTCCCTTGTAGTTCTCGATGCGGTCCATCAACTCAGGCAAACGTGACAGCGGGAGTGCAGGCCGGTGCGTAACCCGTGGTGCGCTGATGAAGCCCTCAAGGTCATATGCCGGGTTCACCGTGATCAGTCGCAGCCGCTTCGCCTCACGCATGATGCTTTGTAGGTAGTTTTGCACCCTCAACGCCACATCAATCGTGCCGCGCTTCTTAATCGCCTCAAGCGGCTGCATGAGGTCGAAGGTATCCAGATCAACGATGGCGCGTGCGCCTAGCAGCGGGAATACGTGCGTCTTCAAGCGACTCAGCACCGTCCTCGAATGGCCAGGCGCCCACTTCACGGACATTTCCTTATGCCAGTCCAAGGCAACGCGCTCAAAGGTGTGCCCTCTGACAACCGCCTCGGCCTTGGCCTGCTGCTTGGACGCAATCGGATCGATGCCCTCAGCCAGCATCCGCTTAGTCTCCAGGCGCTTCTGCCGAGCATCTGCGAGACCAATGACGGGATAATTGCCAAACGAGGTCAGCCCCTCTCGTCCATCCGGTTTCACATACCGGAAGCGCCAGCCTTTGCGGCCATTGGGGTAAACGAGGAGGTAAAGACCGTCGCCATCGAAAAGCTTGTAGGGGCGGTCAGTAGGCTTGGCCGAACGGCAGGCGGTGTCAGTCAAGGGAGCAGTAGTACGAGCCATAAGGGTAAACCCCTTTATCGAATCGACTTTATCCCAAACGTTACCCCTAAATCGGCTGGCAGCTGCCGGATTCCGACGGAACGCCATAATGAAAAAACCCGCCAGAAGGCGGGTTTTACGGGGGTTCCAGAGATTTTGGTAGCTTTCGCTGGAACCTGAACTGGTGCCGGAGACAGGAATCGAACCAGTCGCACGTTCCTACACCAACTGCGCCCCCAGCGCCCGCACCACCCGCTGCAACTCCGCCCGTCCACCGGTGGCGACGCGCAGGCCGGTGATCTCGCGGCGCGGCGGGTAGTGTTTGCGCAGGGCGTCGAAGGCGGCGCGGCGGGTGGCGCTGTCGCCGGTCAGGCTGCGACGGAAGGCGGCGTCGTCGCTGCGCGGGTCGTATACCGCGCGGCACAGCGTGGCCAGCGCCCAGACCGGGTCGCAGCCGGGGTTGAGCTGCAGGCCGGCGAGCCAGGTTTCCGGCAGCACGTCTTGCAGGCTCACACGTTCGGCGATGCCGCGCCAGGCGCAGTAGGCCTGGTAGATCTGCGCGGTGCCGCGCAGCTTGCCTTCCAGGCTGTAGCCGGCGATGTGCGGGGTGGCGATCAGGCAGTGCGCGGCCAGTTCGGGGTCGGCCTGCGGTTCGCCTTCCCAGACGTCCAGCGCCACTTCCAGGTCGGCGCCGCCTTCGAGCAGGCGGCGCAGGGCCTGGTTGTCGACCACCGCGCCACGGCTGGCGTTGACCAGCCAGGTGCCGGGACGCAGGGCGGCCAGGCGGGGTCCATCCAGCAGGTGGCGGGTCGGGTGTTCGCCGTCGCGGTTCAGCGGAGTGTGCAGGCTGATCACGTCGGCCTCGGCCAGCAGCCGTTCCAGCGAGACGAATTCGCCGTCCGGCTCGCGCACCTGGCGCGGCGGATCGCAGACCAGCACTTTCCAGCCCAGCCCGCGCAGCACCTCCACCAGCCGCCCGCCGACCTGCCCGGCGCCGACCACCCCATAGGTGCGTTCGGCCAGGTCGGCGCCGCGCACCTCGGCCATCGCCAGCAGGCAGCCGAGCACGTAGTCCACCACCCCGCGGGCGTTGCAGCCGGGCGCGCTGGACCAGGCGATGCCGGCCTCGGCGAAGTAGTCGAGGTCGAGGTGGTCGGTGCCGATGGTGCAGGTGCCGACGAAGCGCACCGGCGAGCCGGCCAGCGCGGCGCGGCTGACCTCGGTGACCGAGCGCACCAGCAGCACGTCGACCTCGGCCAGCGCCGCGCGGTCGATGGCGCGCCCGGGCAAGCGGCGAATGGAGCCCTGGTCGGCGAAGAAGGCGTCGACCACGGGAATGTTTTCATCGGCGAGAATACGCATGCAGACCTCCGCGAACGAGGCTGCACACTCTAGCAGGCCGAGGGCTCGCGGTGTTGCCGAACGGCTCGCGAGGCGGACCTGCCAGCGCCATGCGCAAGCCTCGACGATCGCGTTTCTCCCAACCACGACCGCGAACGATGGCCAGCTACAAGGAACAGAACCGCGAACGCCTCGTCCGCCTCCTCGACCAGGCGGCGTACGCCAGGGAGCCCGTTCATCGAGCCGGTAGCTCGCTCCGCTCCGGCATGGCCGCCAGGCGCTGGCGCATTTCCTCGCTGGCGGCAGGCCCGGCCTGCACGGTGCATTGCTCCAGCGGTACCGTTCGGCCATCGGCGAGAGCCGCCATGAACGAGCGCACCGGCCGCCCGCTTGTTCGCTCGACGAGCTGCACGCTCTGCCCTTCCTCTGCGTAGTGGCGATTGCCCCAGGCGACGAAAGCCATGAGCACGACGCGAAAATCCTCGCCCTTGGCCGTGGGCACGTACTGATAGCGCAGCGGACGCTGGCTGTAGGGCTGGCGTTCGAGCAGGCCCGCCTCCACCAGCGCGTTCAGGCGCCGGGTAAGCATGTTCGGCGCGATATCCAGGCTCCGGGAAAATTCGTCGAAGCGGCGCAGGCCCTGTAGCGCATCGCGCATGATCAGGATGCTCCACCATTCGCCGACCCGTTCCAGGCTGCGGGCGATGGGGCATTCGGCATCGGCGAAGGTCTTGCGTTGCATGGTTCTTCCTTGGCGAGGCTCACAAAGTGCTGGTCCGCATGTTACTTTCATGATGATAGTTACGTCCACTGACTGCTATTCCATCGGAACAGAAGGACTCGGACCCTCATGAGCAAACGTATCGTCGTCACCGGCATGGGCGCGGTCAGCCCGCTGGGCTGCGGAGTCGAACCCATATGGCAACGCCTGCTGGCCGGGCAATCGGGCATCGCCACGCTCCCGGCGGAGCTGATCGGCGACCTGCCCATCAGCATCGGCGGCCAGGTCCCCGACCGCGCCCAGGACCCGCAGGCCGGCTTCGATCCCGACCTGCTGCTGGCCGCCAAGGAACAACGCAAGATGGACCGCTTCATCCTCTTCGCCCTGGCCGCCGCGCAAGAGGCCCTGGCCCAGGCCGGCTGGGCGCCGCAGAGCGCCGAGGCGCAGGAGCGCACGGCGACCGTCATCGCCTCCGGGGTGGGCGGCTTCCATGCCATCGCCGAAGCGGTGCGGACCACCGACGGCAAGGGACCGCGACGCCTGTCGCCCTTCACCATCCCGTCCTTTCTCTGCAACATGGCGGCCGCCCATGTGTCGATCCGCCATGGCTTCAAGGGACCGCTGGGCGCCCCGGTGACCGCCTGCGCGGCGGGCGTGCAGGCCATCGGCGACGCGGCGCGGATGATCCGCGCGGGAGAGGTCGACGTGGCGCTCTGCGGCGGCGCGGAAGCGACCATCCACCGGGTCAGCCTGGCCGGCTTCGCCGCCGCGCGCGCCCTGTCCAGCGATTTCAACGACAGCCCCGAACGCGCCTCGCGCCCCTTCGACCAGGCCCGCGACGGCTTCGTCATGGGCGAAGGCGCCGGCCTACTGGTCATCGAGGAACTGGAGCACGCCCTGGCGCGCGGCGCCAGGCCCATCGCCGAGCTGGTGGGCTACGGCACCAGCGCCGACGCCTACCACATGACCGCCGGGCCGGAAGATGGCAGCGGCGCCCGCCGGGCCATGCAGCAGGCGCTGCGCCAGGCCGGCGTGGAAGCGGCCGCGGTGCAGCACCTGAATGCCCACGCCACCTCCACCCAGGTAGGCGACAAGGGCGAACTGGCCGCCATCAAGGCCGTGTTCGGCACCGGCAGCGGGCTCGCCATCAGCGCGACCAAATCCGCCACCGGCCACCTCCTGGGCGCCGCCGGCGGCATCGAGGCGATCTTCACGGTCCTGGCACTGCGCGACCAGCTCGCCCCCGCCACACTCAACCTGGAAACGCCCGACGCCGACGCCGAGGGCCTCGACCTGGTTCGCGGCGAAGCCCGGCGCTGGCCGATGGAACACGCGCTGTCCAATGGCTTCGGCTTCGGCGGGGTGAATGCCAGCCTGTTGTTCCGGCGCTGGGTGTAGGGTGGGCGACCCCTCTGCCAGTCGTTCCTGAGCGCGCTGGCGGAGGGGAAGCCACTCATGTCGCATGCCCCAGCGCGTGTGGGTTTTCCTGGTAGCTGCGTCGCGACAGTCTGTAGGCGCGATCTGGATTCGTGGGGCGGGAAATTGCTTGTGGAGTGGGCGTTCGATGGCCGATTTCGGCCAATAGCTGCCCTTGGATATAAGTGGAAGAGGGCGCAGGCCATCTCGAGAATTTAGCGTCTCGCTAGCACTCTCCCCACTCTGACCGCTCAAGTACTCTCAACTGCCACTGCACAAGATAGTCTAACTCCTTTAATGCAACAACTCCTTCATCTTTATCTAGAATGTTAGATTCCTGATAAGGCGGCAATACTAGGGCTGACTGAAAATCACTTTTCGACAACACACCAAGAAGCTTTTCAAAGTTATAACTATCAAAGTTATAGATTAAACCATCCACCAAGAAAAGCGTAAGCTTTTGCTTGCATGTTTCACGCGCTTTGGTTACAGCAAAACTCACCAGAAGCAGGCCGTACTCGCTCGTCGCCAAGCGCGCTAGAGATACCCAATACTGGCCGCCGCGACTCCGAAACAAAAGATTCATATAGGGTTCGCCATCTGGCTTACATATATCCGTCAATATCTCCTCATCGAATTCGTCATACTTTCTGTCGACGGCCTGCTCGAATTTTATATCTCCAGGCAGTAACTCTCCGCCCCCCATTTCGGCCAAGTAAAATAAAGCAGCTTTATCTATATTCAGATAGCGCATCAGGAAGTCGACATCATCCTCATGCGCTCTACGCCGTGTCTCTCGCTCTGAGCATAAGATGACTTCCAAATCCCCGGGGGGAAGCAGATAAGGTGTTTTGCCTTCCCTGCGTACAAGGCTGCCATTGCTCATCTCCAACTCCAGGGTTTTGTTGAGCGTGTCAACAGTTGAGTATTTAATTTGCACTTTGTATTTAAGGTAAGCGCCATCCTTATAAGTTCCACAAAAATTCTCGGCATATATTGAATTACTAACTGATGCAACTGCTTCCATTAGAGAAGTCTTGCCACTACAGTTTCTGCCAAAAATCAGCGTGTTTCTCGACAGGGTAATACGAGGCGGATTAATTAGATTTTCGTACTCTGAAAATTCTATAGCATCCACCCAGCCGAGCGGAGAAGGCACGTCATCAAGTAGCTTCCTGATTCGGGCCTCTGCCAATTCTTTCCATGCGAACAATACAGTGGAGGGGAATTCATTCCCTTTTTTCTTATCAATTAAAGATGCATGAGCAGAACAGCACCAGATACCATTTTTTTCGCTACCAATGAATGCGTCCGTCTGCCCGCCCCGGCCACGTGGCCCATCCTCAGCAGCGCTGTAAATATGGCAAGCTACACCCATATTTATTGCACCATCAAATCCTAAAAATGGACCAACTGTAACATTGGTGCAGCGGGGGAAGGAGCAGCGACCATTTACCCGCTTAAAAATTTCGAGTTTTGTACTTGGAGAAAAATCAATTCTGACTTCCTTTGGTGTCGCCATCTTCATTCCTTCGCGCGAATATCTGTTCAGCCCGATTTGCAAAGCCAATTCGGGATATCATTCATGCAATAGTGGCTTTTCAAGTTATCCACAATTAAGAGTGTATTGTATAAAATCTTAAGCTCCAACATTAAAGCTCTATTTAAAGTTTAGTGCACTCCTGAAGCGATTAGTACGCAGTCAGGGGTGGGGGCAGAAGCGGATGTGCTTCAACTAACCATTTTCACCCAAAAGCGAATCTCGCCAAGCTTCCACATAGGAGAGCAAAAGTAGGGAGGCCAAGCGTCTGCTTCTGGCCGATTGCGGCCCCTGACGAGAGCCCCCAAGCCCCCCCCGAAAATCCGCACCCCGGTTTCAGACATCCGCCCCCTACCTTATCCTCCCCCGCCATAATCCCAGGAGGCCCCATGCCGGTTTCGTTACCCTTCGAGCAAGTCGATGTCTTCTCCGAACAGCCCTTCAAAGGCAACGCCGTTGCCGTGGTGATTGGCGCCGACCGCCTGAGCAGCCGGCAGATGCTGGAGTTCGCCGCCTGGACCCAGTTGAGCGAGACGACCTTCCTGTTGCGGCCGACCACTGCCGAAGCAGACTACCGCGTAAGAATCTTCACCCCGTTGCGGGAGTTGCCCTTTGCCGGGCATCCGACGCTGGGGAGCTGCCAGGTCTGGCTGAACCAGGGGGGCGGCAATGCTGCTGACGAGATCGTCCAGGAATGTCTGGCGGGCCTGATCCGCATCCGCCGCAAGGGCGCCTTGCTGTCGTTCGCGGCGCCTCCCCTGCTTCGTGGCGGAGCAGTCGAAGACGAGGTGTTGCGACGGATCGAGAGCGGGCTTGGCCTGTCCCCGGGGCAGGTACTCGGCAGCCAATGGGTGGACAACGGACCCGGCTGGGTCGCCGTTCGGCTGGCCACGCGTGACGAGGTCCTGGCCATTCGCCCGGACTACGCGAAGCTCGACGGGCTCAACGTGGGCGTGGTCGCGCCTTGGCAAGGTCCCCAGGCGGAGGCGGATGTGGAAGTGCGCGCCTTCATGGGCGAGGAACTCAATGAAGACCCCGTCACCGGCAGCCTCAACGCGAGCCTGGCGCAATGGCTGATCGGCACGGGAGTCATGCCCGGGCGCTACACGGCGAGCCAGGGCACGGCCTTGGGTCGCCGGGGGCGGATAAGCGTCGAGCAGATCGGCGGCGATATCTGGATCGGCGGTGAGGTGCAGCCGGGCATGTCGGGGCAGGTCGTGTTCTGAGCGGGACGGCGCACCCTGTCCTTCCCCATTACCTGGCCGACCTGGATCGGCGTCCGGCATTGGACGGAAATGCCTGCCCATGACAACGGGGCCGCCTTCCCTCTGGAAGCACCCTCCCTGCCCACCGGGCCGCCCAGGCCCGGTGGCTCCGCCCTCCCCTCACCAGTTGTGCGTATAGCTCGCCGTCAGCACCGTGCCCGGCGCCGGCAGGTGGCTGGTGTTGTTGTTGTTGCGCAGCAACTGGCTGTAGAGCGGGTAGTAGTCGCGGTTGAACAGGTTCTGGATGCCCAGGCTCAACTGGTCGTCGGGGGTGATGCGGTACTGGCTGACCAGGTCGACCGTGGTGTAGGTGCTGACCTGGCGCCGGCCGAAGCTTTCCACGCCGTCGAGACGGTAGTCCTTGGAGTCGAAGAAGGTGGCCTGCAGACGGTTGTTCCAGTCGGCATCCGGCTTGTATTGCAGGTAGGCGGTCAGCTTCAGCGGCGGCACGCGGTAGCCGGTCATGTCCTGCCAGTCCTTGCCGTCCGGCTTCTCGCGTCCGCGCATCCAGGTGGCGCTGCCGCCCGCGCCCCAGACTTCGTCGTCGCTGAGCCAGTCGGCGCTGGCCTCGACGCCGTAGATGCGCTCCTTGGTGCGGGTGAGGATCAGGCCGTTGTTGAAGCTCTGCACATCGCCCAGCTTGGAGGTGGTGTAGAACAGCGCCAGGCTGCCCAGGGTGTTGCCGCCGATGGCGCCGCGCCAGCCGAGTTCGTAGTTGTTGGTCTTCACCGGTTCGAGGTTCGAGGAGCCGATATCGAAGCCACGGCGGGCGTTGCGCAGCTGGATGCCGACGTCGGGCAACTGGAAGCCCTGGCTGAAGGAGGCATAGATTTCCTGGCCAGCCACCGGCGAATAGACGATGCCGAGGTTCGACAGCACCGCGTCGTAGTCGAGGTCGCCGCCCTTGACGGTCACCGGCGAGGCGGCCTTGGACTCGGAGAGCGGGACGAAGTCGTCGAATTCGGCGGTGGAGTATTCGTAGCGCAGGCCGCCGTCGATCGACCAGTGTTCGTCGAAGCGATGCTGCAACTGGGCGAACGCGCCGGCGCTGCGGGTGCGTAGCGGCGGCATGTAGGTGAGCTTGCCGATCTTGTCGAAGACCAGCCCGCCGCTGGCGTCGTAGGCCGCCGGGTCGAACACGTCGAGCGGCATGTCGCTGCGTTCCTGGTTGTAGTCGCCGCCCCAGACCAGTTCGGTATTGCCGCTTTCGCCCAGCGGCGTGCGCAGGGTCAGGCGGCTGCCGAACACTTCGCTGTTCTGCATGATCTGGTCGACGTTGCCGCCGCGGGTGGAGACGGCGCGGGCGTCGAACGGAGTGAAGCGGGTGAAATAGTCGCGGTAGTAGAGCTGCGCGGAGAGCCGGCTGCCGAGGATGTCGAGGTTCTCGTACTCGAGGTTCGCCAGGGTGTTGCGGATGCGGTTCTGCTCGTCCAGCTCCAGGCCCTTGATCGCGTTGGCCGGGACCGAGCCCGGCGGCAGCCTGGCGACCCTCGGGTCGGTGGCGTAGTCGGTGTCCTGGCGGGCGTCGTAGTGGCTGAGAGCGAGCTGCACGCGCTGGTTCTCGTCGATGCGCAGGCCGAGCTTGCCGCCGATGTTGTAGACGTTCGAGTCGAACAGGTCGCCCTGGCTGGGTTCCGGGGCGATGCGGTCGCCATGGGCGTCGTAGGAAGCGCCGACGTGACGGGTGCCGAAGTCGAACGAATAGTCGAGCGCCCCCAGGGAGCCGGCGAAGTATTGCTGGAACTGGCCGCCGAGGCCATCGCTGCCCAGCCGGGTCAGCGGCGAGGTGGCGCTGAGGCGGGTTTCCGCGCGGTTCTCGCCGCCGGCCGGACGGGTGGTGATGGAGATGATCCCGCCGGTGGCGCCGCTGCCGTAGATGGCGCTGCTGCCACGGATGACCTCGATCCGCTCGATCAGCGCCGGGTCGATGTTGGCCAGGTTGCGCGAGGAGTCGCGGTTGGTGTTCAGCGGCACGCCGTCGACCATCACCAGCATGCTGCGCCCGCGCAGGGTCTGGCCGTATTCGGTGATGGTGCGGCTGGAATCGGACATCCCCGGCACCGCCTTGGCCAGCACGGTGGCCAGGCTGTCGGAGCCCTGGCGCAGCTCCTCCAGTTGGGCATGCTCGATGACGGTGGACTGGCGCGTGGCGGAGACCAGGTCGCTGCTGGTGCGCGAGGCGGTGATTTCCATCTGCTCCATGTCCAGCGGTTCGCTGCGGGCTTGCGTAGCGGGCACGGCGGCTTCGCTGGCCGGAACGACGATGAAGGTATGTTCGTCCCTGGCCTGCGCCTTCAGGCCGCTATCCCTGAGCAACTGGCGCAATGCCTCTTCGGGGGTGAAACGCCCCTTCAGCGCGGGCGCCTGGCGGCCGGCGCCGAGATCGCCGGCGAAAAGGATCTGTACCGAGGATTGTTGCGCGAGGGCGTTGATCGCCTGGCCGAGCGGCGCGGCGGGCAGATCCACGTCGAGCTTTTCCTGGCCCTGGGCCGACACCGCCAGGAGCAGGCTGCTGGCGAGCAATGAAGGACGCAGGTGGCGACTGCGGAGGGAAAAATGCACGTCTCGATTTCCTATGCAGGTTGGCTTTTCCTGGATAGCCGCCACGGCGCGCGGGAAACCCTACCTGCGTCCGAGAATTATTTTCGCGTCGATTTGCGTTGGATCTCGACGCTGCCGTCCTCCTGCCGCGACACGGCCACGGGAAGGATGCTCGGCAGCAGGTCGAGCAGCCGGTCGGCGTTGTGCGCGGCGAAGACGCCGGTCAGCCGGAGGGAGGCCAGGCTGGGGTCGTCCAGGAGAATGGGCGCCTTGCGATAATGGCGCAGCAGCGCGACGGCTTCGCCCAGGGGCGTGCGCTCGAAGACCAGGCGGTCGTCTTTCCAGGCCATCGCCGTGGCGGCATCGACCTTGGCCAGCGGCATCAGTTGCCCACCAATGGCATCGACCTGCTGGCCCGGCAGGAGCACGACTGGCGCTTGCGCCGTAGCCGAGGTGCCGACCTCCACCCGGCCACGCTCCAGGGTCACGCGGACATCGTCGTCCAGGCGGCGCACGTTGAACCGGGTGCCGAGCACGCGGATGTCGGTCGAACCCGCGGACACCACGAAGGGCCGATAGCGCGCCGGGGATACCTCGAAAAGCACCTGCCCCGCGCGCAACGCGACCCGACGGCTGAGCGGGTGCCAACTGACCTCGATCTGGCTGCCGCTGTCGAGCAGGAGCTGGCTGCCGTCGGCCAGGGTCACGTCGCGCCGCTCACCGATGGCGGTGGCGAAGCGCTCGCGCTTGTAGGCCGGGTCCAGCCAGGCCAGGGCGCCGATGGCCAGCGCCAGCAATAGCGCGACGCCGGCCGCCTTGCTTGCCTTGCGCGATTTCGGCCGGGAGGGCGGCAGCGGGAACAGGTCCTTCAGCGCGTCGCGATGGCGCTCCAGGGCGTCGTCCAGCGGAACCTGCCCATTCCGTTTCGAGGGCTGGGTCATGGCCGTGCCTCGCCGCGGCCGAGCCGTTCCCGGCAGGCCGCCAGTCCGAGGCGCAGGTGCTTTTCCACGGTCTTGACGGAGATGCCGAGGCGGTCGGCGACTTGCGCCTGGGGAACTTCGTGGATCTTGTGCATGACGAAAACGGCCTGGCAGCGAGGAGGAAGCGTGGCGATGGCGTCGACCAGTGCCTGGAACTCGCGCTCGGCCTCATGGCGACCCATGGGCGTCGCCGCCATGCAGGCGACTTCCGGAAGCTCGGCGACGGCTTCCACCCAGGCGGTTCGACGACGGTCGCTACGATAGCGGCTCACGGCGGCGTCGTGGGAGATTTTCCGCAGCAGGGCCAGGGGCGTGTGCACGTCCTCCTTCTCGTCGCGTTCGAGCAACTGCACGCACACGTCGTGCACCACTTCGCGCGCCATGCCCCGGTCGCCGAAGCGCCGGCGAACATGGTCGACCAGTTCCTCGTAGTGACGAACCAGTGTGGACAACAGCGTCGGCTTGGCGGGATCGAACGGCACGATGCACCCAGGAAAGGAGCCTGGCTCCGAAGAATGGGGGTCGAGTGTAAATGAGAAACAGTCGCAGATGAAAGACCGGTCATCGTCAGGGATTGCCTGGGTTGGCGTGCGTAGCGGGCAGGTGGCTTTCGCCCGCCCGCGCAACTGCCGAGCCAGGGCGGAGAGGGATCCCCTTTTCGCCCCGCTACTCAACCCCCCGGCCTTGCCGGGGGGCACCGCCTCCGTCGGTTATCGGTGTCTGCGTGCGTACTCCGCCTCGAACAGCGACAGGGCGTCGCTGAGCAACGACAGCAGGGAACCGGTGATGCGGCAGATGCTTTCGCCGGGCTCTTCGGTTTCGTCGAGCAGGTCGAGGACGCTCAGCGTTCCGATCGCCGACTCCAGACGGGTGCGGGCGGTGTCGAACAGATCTTCGCTGGCTGCGCTGCAGTCCAGGTAGAGGGTGGCGCAGCCGGGATGCTGGTTGCATTGCGAGGTGCGTCGCAGGGGGATGAAGGTGGAAGGGGACTGTGCGGTTATTGCGGGATTCGACGTATCATCGGCCTTAGCCATGGGTCAGCTCCTTGATTAGCTGGTCTCTGGTTAGCGGGTCGTAGGTGTTCCTGCACCTGCGGCCCGCGTCTTTTCTGCCCCCAAGAAAACAGATGGACTTGGCGACCCCTCCATCTTCCTCCTACTGGTTTTTTATCCAATTCCTGGGCGTCTGAGAGAGGCTGCGGAAAAGTCTGGGGGAGATGTCCGGCGTTTCCAGGGCATGTCATCCGCCGCTGTCACGGGTATCCGGCGGATAACCGCCAGGCGGTTATTCGCCCTACGGGGTCGGGCCTCAAGCGGGCAGCGCGGGGTCGTTTGTCTGCGCGTAGCGCGGTGGGGGGCTGGGCAACCGGCACGACCCTGCTGACCCTTCCTGACCACCCCGTCAACCCGTAAACTACGCGGTTCCCCTGCCCAGACAAGGACTGCCGTGAACAGCCCCGCCCTGCCCCTTTCCCGTGGCTTGCGCATCCGCGCCGAACTCAAGGAACTGCTGACCCTCGCCGCGCCGATCATGATCGCGCAACTGGCGACCACCGCCATGGGCTTCGTCGATGCGGTGATGGCCGGGCGCGCCAGTCCGCACGACCTGGCAGCGGTGGCGCTGGGCAACTCCATCTGGATCCCGATGTTCCTGCTGATGACCGGCACCCTGCTCGCCACCACGGCCAAGGTCGCCCAGCGCCATGGCGCCGGCGACCAGCCCGGCACCGGGCCGCTGGTGCGCCAGGCGCTGTGGCTGGCGCTGCTGATCGGACCGCTGTCGGGGGCGGTGCTATGGTGGTTGTCGGAGCCGATCCTCGGCTTGATGAAAGTGCGCCCGGAACTGATCGGGCCGAGCCTGCTGTACCTCAAGGGCATCGCCCTGGGCTTCCCGGCGGCGGCGCTGTATCACGTACTGCGTTGCTACACCAACGGCCTGGGACGGACCCGGCCGAGCATGGTGCTGGGGATCGGCGGGCTGCTGCTGAACATCCCGATCAACTACGCGCTGATCTACGGCCACTTCGGCATGCCGAAGATGGGTGGCCCCGGCTGCGGCTGGGCCACCGGCTCGGTGATGTGGTTCATGTTCCTCGGCATGCTGTTCTGGGTGAACAAGGCCTCGATCTACCGCGCCAGCCAGTTGTTCTCGCGCTGGGAGTGGCCGGATCGCGCGACCATCGGCCCGCTGGTGGCGGTCGGCCTGCCGATCGGCATCGCGGTGTTCGCCGAGTCGAGCATCTTCTCGGTGATCGCCCTGCTGATCGGCGGGCTCGACGAGAACGTGGTGGCCGGCCACCAGATCGCCCTGAACTTCAGCGCGCTGGTGTTCATGATTCCCTATTCGCTGGGGATGGCGGTGACCGTGCGGGTCGGCCACAACCTCGGCGCCGGCCTGCCGCGCGACGCGCGCTTCGCCGCCGGCGTGGGGATGGCCGCGGCGCTGGGCTACGCCTGCGTCTCGGCGAGCCTGATGCTGTTGCTGCGCGAGCAGATCGCCGCGATGTATTCGCCGGACCCGGCGGTGATCGCCATCGCCGCCTCGCTGATCGTGTTCTCCGCGCTGTTCCAGTTCTCCGACGCCCTGCAGGTCACCGCCGCCGGGGCCCTGCGCGGCTACCAGGACACCCGGGTGACGATGATCATGACCCTGTTCGCCTACTGGGGCATCGGCCTGCCGGTGGGCTACAGCCTCGGCCTCACCGACTGGTTCCAGGAACCCACCGGACCGCGCGGCCTGTGGCAAGGCCTGGTGGTGGGCCTGACCGGCGCGGCGATCATGCTCTGCATCCGCCTGGCGCGCAGCGCGCGGCGCTTCATCCGCCAGCACGAGCGCCTGCAGCGGGAGGACGCGGCGGCCGCCTCAGTCCTTGGCCGGTAGCGCCGGGGCGGCGCCACGCGACTTGACGCTGAGGGTAGTGCCGACCGAGGCGAGGATGATCGCGCCGATGGCCAGCCATTGGGTCGGGCTCAGCCGCTCGCCGAGGAACAGCAGCCCGGAGAGCGCGCCGAAGGCCGGCTCGATGCTCATCAGGGTGCCGAAGGTGCGCGCCGGCAGGCGGGTCAGCGCGACCATTTCCAGGGTGTAGGGCAAGGCCGTGGAGAGCACCGCGACGCCCAGCGCCAACGGGATCAGCGCCGGGTCGAGGAGGTCGGCGCCGGCGTGGGCGACGCCGATCGGCACAACCAGGATCGCCGCCACCAGCACCCCCAGCGCGGCGCCCTGGGCGCCATGGTCGGCGCCGGCGCGCTGGCCGAAGAGGATGTACAGCGCCCAGCACACGCCGGCGCCGAGGGCATAGGCGGCGCCGACCAGGTCGAGCGGCTCGGCGCTGTTGCCCAGCGGCAGCAACAGCCAGATGCCGAACACCGCCAGGCCGATCCAGAGGAAGTCCAGCAGGCGCCGCGAGGAGAGGATCGCCACCAGCAGCGGCCCGGTGAACTCCAGAGCCACCGCGATGCCCAGCGGCACGGTGCGCACCGAGAGATAGAACAGCAGGTTCATGCCGCCCAGGGCGATGCCGTAGACCACCACCGAGCGCAGCGATTGCAGGCTCAGGCGCTTGCGCCAGGGACGCAGGAGCAGCAGCAGGATCAGCGCGGCGAAGAACAGCCGCAGGGCCGTGGTGCCCTGGGCGCCGACCAGGGGGAACATGCTTTTCGCCAGGGAGGCGCCGCTCTGGATCGAGGCCATGGCGATCAATAGCAGGCCGACCGGCAACAGCGTTCCGGCGAGGCCGCGGGAGGTGGAGGTCATGGAAGAGGTCCGGCAGTGGGAAGCAGCCCGATGGACTGCGGGAAACGGGATGTGCACTATAATGCGCAAAATCGCGACAGTGAGCAATATATTGCCCAACCCTACCGAACGCCCCAGCGTCCTCGAACATGTCTCCGGCAACGTCCGCCGCCTGCGCCTGCAAGCCGGCCTCAGCCAGGAAGCGCTGGCCCGCGCGGCCAGTGTCAGCCGGCGGATGCTGGTGGGCATCGAGAGCGGCGACGTCAATGTCAGCCTGTCGACCCTCGACCGTATCGCCGCCGCCCTCGGCGTGCTGTTCCCCGACCTGGTCCAGGCACCGGCCACCGACCGCTCGCGGATCAATGCGGTGGCCTGGGTCGGCCACCACCCCGAGAGCCGCGCCACCCTCCTCGCCAGCGCACCGGCGCGGCGCGAGGTGGAACTCTGGGCCTGGTCGCTGGGACCGGGCGAGCGCTACGTATCGGAACCCGACGCCGCCGGCTGGCGGGAGATGGTTCTGGTCATCGAAGGTCGCCTGCGCCTGGAACTGGCCGACGGCGAACGGCGCATCGAGGCCGGCGACTTCCATGCCTTCGCCAGCGACCAGCCGTACGCCTACGTCAACGACGGCGACGAGGTGGTGCGTTTCACCCGCAACGTGGTGAGCTAGGCTCTAGCCTCGAGCCAGCCTTCCAGAGGAGACCGCGATGAGCGCACGCGTACGACCCTTCCTGATGTTCCAGGGGGTCCAGGCCGAGGCGGCCATGAACTTCTACCTGTCGCTGTTCGACGACGCCGAGATCCTCCAGATCCAGCGCTACGGCGCCGAGGGGCCGGGCCCGGAGGGCTCGGTGCTGAAGGCGCTGTTCCGCCTCGGCGACCAGAGCGTGCATTGCATCGACAGCCATGTGCGGCACGCCTTCGATTTCACCCCGGCGTTCTCCTTCTTCGTCGACTGCGAGAGCAACGCGCAGATCGAGCGCCTGGCCGAGGCCCTGAGCGACGGCGGCAAGGCCCTGATGCCGCTCGGCGACTACGGCTTCAGCCAGCGTTTCGCCTGGCTGGCCGACCGCTTCGGGGTGTCCTGGCAGCTCAACCTGGCCTGAGCCCGGCAGTTGCCGTCAGGCTTCCTGGAGGACTTCCTGGCACACATCGACCCACTGCGCATCCACCAGCTCGGCCATCCGTTGCGGGGCGATGCGGACCGCGCTGTGCACCGCCCCGGCGGCCGGCAGCACTTCGTCGAAGGCTTGCAGCGAGACGTCGCAGTACACCGCCAGCGGCGTCGCCAGGCCGAACGGGCAGACTCCGCCGACCGGGTGCCCGGTCAGCTCGACCACGTCCTCGGCGCCGAGCATCTTCGCCTTGCCGCCGAAGGCGGCCTTGATCTTGCGGTTGTCCAGCCGCGCGTCGCCGCGCGCCACTACCAGTACGGTGCGCTCGCCGACCCGCAGCGACAGGGTCTTGGCGATCCGCCCCGGCTCCACGCCATGGGCCTCGGCGGCCAGGGCGACGGTGGCGGTGCTGGTTTCCAGCTCGATGATGCGCAGGTCCGGGGCTTTCTCGGCGAAGAACCGCCGGACGGATTCGAGGCTCATGGGGTGGGCTCCTTGGCGAAAACCCACGAACTTATGCAAGCGCGCCGAGGCTGTCCAGCGCCGCGCGCTCAGGCGAAGCGCACGCAGTAGATCGGCGGCAGGTTGGCGGAGAGCTGCTGCCAGTCCTCCCCGCCGTTCTCGCTGAGCCACAGGCCGCCGGTGGTCGAGCCCATGGCCAGGCGCTCGCCGCTGGGGTCGATGTCCAGGCCGTGGCGGTAGACCAGGTCGTAGGCCGGGCCGTCGGGCAGGCCGCGCTCGAGGGTCTCGAAGCTGCGGCCGCCGTCGCGGGTGCGGGTGCCCACGAAACGGGCGTCCCTGGGAATGCGGCATTCGTCCTTGGTCGCCGGGACGAACCAGGCCGTGTCCGGCTGCCGCGGATGCACGGCGACGGCGAAACCGAAGCTGGACGGCTCGGCGACCACGCCCTGCCAATGCAGGCCGCCGTCGCGGGAACGGAAGATGCCGTTGTGGTGCTGCACCCAGAGGAACTCCGGGCGCGCCTGGCACTGCACCAGGCGGTGCGGGTCCTGGATCGCCGCCTCCTCGCTCTGCTCCGGCGGCATGTAGTCGGCGCGCATGCCTCTGGTGGTGCAGGTCCAGCTGCGGCCGTCGTCGTGGCTCTGCCAGACGCCGCCGCAAGACACCGCGACGGTGAGGTGGCGACTGTCGCGTGGGTCGACGCAGATGGAATGGATGCCGGGATGGTCGTAGCCGCCGCCGAACCACTGGGCGCGTTCGGGTCGTTCCCAGAGTTCGCGGTTGAGGCGCCAGCTGGCGCCACGGTCGTCAGAGCGGAACAGGCCGCCGGGGATGGTCCCGGCCCACAGCGTGCCGGGCCGGTCGGCGCCGCCTGGCTCGAGGATCCACAACTGCTGTAGCGACCAGGGTGGCTCCGCCGCCTGGCCTTCCAGCGGTTCGGCCGCTGGCGGCTGCGGCGGATAGACCGGCACCGCGCATTCCATCCAGTCCGTCGCGCCGGCGTCGCGACGCCACAGCTTGACGCCGAAATGGCCGAGGTTCAGCGCCGCGTAGAGCGCGCCGTCGCGCGGGTCGGCGAGGAGCATGCTCAACGGCTCGCCGAGGAAGTGGCTGGCCATCGGCAGCCACTGGCCCGCCGCGTTGCGCCGCAGCTCGAACAGGCCCTTGCGGGTGCCGACATAGAGTCGCTCGCTCACCGGATGTCCTCCTCTGTCATGGTCAACCGCCGCTCAGCGCCTGCACCACGTAGATCTCGCTATCGTCTTGGAGCGGATCGCCCAATCCCCGGCGATCGCGGACCTGCACGCCATCGACGAACAGCGCCACATGCCGGCGCAGGCTGCCCTGGTCGTCGAGCAGGTAGCCGCGCAGGCGCGGCTCGCGGGCGAAGGCCGCCTGCAAGGCGGCGGCGACGGTGGCGGCGCCGACATCCAGCGCGGGCATGGCGACGTGCCGCTGGATGGCCGGGGCGAAGACGATACGGGGCATGCAGAGGCTCGCGAAAATGGCTCTGCTGGAACAGTGTAGAAGCCCTGCAGGCCACGGCTGGCGCGGCCCGCCCAGCGGTCGGCACACTCCGCAGCGACGCTCGTCGGCCATCCCGGCCGCTCGGCGCGGGCCTCCTATACTGCCCCGGCCAGCGAAAAAACCGCCGTCGCCTGTCGATCCGCCGGCCCGCCGTTCGACCAGTTCGGGAGGCGGGCCAGAACGGGCCGTCATTGCGCAGAACAACAAGGAGAACGCAGATGAGATTCATGGTGATCGTCAAGGCCACCCAGGCTTCCGAAGCCGGCGAGATGCCCAGCGAGGAACTGCTCGCGGCGATGGGCCGCTACAACGAGGAACTGGTCAAGGCCGGGGTGATGCTCGCCGGCGAAGGGCTACAGCCCAGCGCCAAGGGCGCCCGGGTGCGTTTCTCCGGCAACGCGCGGACGGTGATCGACGGCCCCTTCGCCGAGACCCGCGAGCTGATCGCCGGTTTCTGGATGTTCCAGGTGGCCTCCCTGGAAGAGGCCATCGAGTGGGTCAAGCGATGCCCGAACCCATTCGACGGCGAATCCGAGATCGAGATCCGCCAGGTCTTCGAGGCCGAGGACTTCGGCGAGGAGTTCACCCCGGAACTGCGCGAGCGCGAGGAGCGCCTGCGCGCCGAGCTGGAAAAACGCAACTGAACCGCCCCGCACTCCGCCAAGAACGAGGAAAGCGCCATGCAAATCGTCCCCTACCTGATCTTCAACGGTAATTGCCGGGAGGCCTTCAGCTGCTACCACCAGCACCTGGGCGGCACCCTGGAGGCCATGCTGCCGTTCGGCGACAGCCCCGAGTGCGGCGACATCCCGGCCGACTGGAAGGACAAGATCATGCACGCACGGCTGGTGGTCGGCAGCTTCGCCCTGATGGCCTCGGACAATCACCCGGCCTATCCCTACGAAGGCATCAAGGGCTGTTCCATCAGCCTCAACGTCGACAGCAAGGCCGAGGCCGAGCGCCTGTTCAACGCCCTCGCCGAGGGCGGCTCGGTCCAGATGCCGCTGGGCCCGACCTTCTGGGCGGCGAGCTTCGGCATGTTCACCGACCGCTTCGGCGTGGCCTGGATGGTCAACTGCGAGCAGGACCGGTAGCGTCCGCTACGCGGGCCCGCCGCCAGGTGAATCGGCGGCGGGCCCGCGTTCCACTGTGCGCGAGTCGCGATCGATAGACGCACTGCTGCGATAATTTAGGTTGCATTTTAAAACCAAAATTCCTAGCCTCCGCTTTAGTTTCATATTGAAACCTTACGGAGCGCTTCGCATGCCATCCTCGCCATCCTCCCTCCCCTCCGCGCTGGTGCTGCTGTTCGCCGTCGCCTGCGGTCTCAGCGTGGCCAACGTCTATTACGCCCAGCCGCTGCTGGACGTCCTCGGTGCCGAGTTCGCCATCGGCCAGGCCGGGGTCGGCCTGCTGTTCGGCGCGACCCAGGCCGGTTGCGCCCTGGCGCTGCTGCTGGTGGTGCCGCTGGGCGACCTGCTGGAGCGGCGCCGACTGATGTTCGTCCAGCTCCTGCTGCTGGTGCTGTCGCTGCTGCTGGTGGGCTTCGCCGGCGATACCCTCGGCCTGGCGCTGGGGCTGCTCGGACTGGGCCTGCTCGGCACCGCCATGACCCAGGGACTGCTGGCCTACGCCGCGGCGCTGGCGGCGCCTGGCGAGCGCGGGCGGGTGGTCGGCGCGGCGCAGGGCGGCGTGGTGATCGGCCTGCTGCTGGCGCGCAGCCTGGCCGGGCTGCTCGCCGACCTCGGCGGCTGGCGCAGCGTCTACCTGGTCTCGGCAGCGAGCATGGGCGGGCTCGGCCATGCAGCCCCAGCGCCAGGCCGAGGG
>OBJZ01000054.1_pt1 | contig 142625 bp, 125 predicted proteins | sample 1481641 | NCBI WGS metagenome assembly OBJZ01 (sample SAMN02364493, study PRJEB22542) | human gut metagenome | isolation source: fecal sample | host: premature infant | place: USA: Chicago, IL | collected 2012-01 | reverse complement strand
TGATCAGCCACTACTCAGGCTTTCCCTTGATCGCTTTCTCCGAAGGCGCTGACGAGTTTTGGGTAGGAATTGGCTGGCACTATTACCCGCGTAAAGACGGGGATCCCCATTACCGCAAGCTCTTCGTTTCCCGGAAGATCGGCCCATGACCCTCGCTCGCTGGAAGTGAACCAGTCAAGCGGCTAAATCGTAGTTGGCGCGTGTTTGTATCCGTTGTGGCATGAAAGTTTCGATTATAGAAACTCCGCGATCGCCAAGATGCTTACCAAAAGCTGCGTAAAGGGCGTCGTCGGCTGAATGAAGAATGTAATCTACGACCTCGATAGGGGTGAAGACAATCCCCAGGCGGTCCGCCATAGTGGGGAAAGCCTTCGAAAAGAAGCGGTCGTATAAGGTGACCATGATCCGCTGTTTGCCCGCAATATTATCAATGTCCTCAATGCGGGAAACCATGGTTTTGTAGAAGGATTCGAGCGGTTCACGCTCCTTCTCGAAAACCTTGTCTGTTGCCAGCGCATCGAGCATCTTCTGCATGGCGCGGGAAACCGGGTTTTGTTCGGTGAAGGTTTGATCTGGGAACATGGCGTCGAACAGCGGCTTAGTAATGATGTGCTGAGCCAACATCTCGACAGCTTCCGCATTCGAAATCTGCGGATTCAACGTGGAACGCAAAGCCGAAGTGAATTCTCCGAATAGGTCTTTGTGCTGCTGGTTTTCCAGCAAGTTCTCGATCAGATTGATGTAGCGGGCGGCAATGTCGGCAATGTCTTTAGACCAGTCATCCCAGTACAGGCGAGTGCCAACCTTCTTTACGATCTTGGAATAAACTGCATCTTTCCACTCTTCTACAGGGAAAGTGAAAGCGGCTTGCTGCGGCCTCGGCTCGCGCTCGCCCTTTTGAGGGGGAGTCTCCATCTGCCCAATGTCCTGGCTCTGCGCGGGCCTGGGAAGGTTCACCATGTCAACGATAATGTTTTCGGGGCTGGAAGTATTGAACTCGATCTTGTTGATCGTATTGTCAAAGCGTTCGTCGTGAGCGCGGATAGCCTGCAAAACCTGCCAGGTGGCCTTAAACCGTTGGTTATCAGCTAACGCCTCTTCGGGGCTCATCCCCGCTGGGATGGCCACTGGAAGAACAATGTAGCCGAATTCCTTACCCTCCGCCTTCCGCATGACGCGCCCTACCGCCTGAATTACATCAACCTGACTACGGCGCGGATTCAAGAAAAATACTGCATCCAAGGTAGGCACATCGACGCCCTCAGAAAGGCACCGGGCATTAGTTAAGACGCGGCATACCGGAGAGTCTTTAGAACTTTCGCCCTCTTTCAACCAATCCAACTTTTCGCCGCGCTCGATCGCATTCATGGTGCCATCTACGTGCTGACACTGCACGCCAAGGTTGTCAGTAGTATCTGTGTTGTCTAGATCCTGCAGGTGGATCCGCACCAAATCCGCAAAATCATGAGCTATCCGCTTGGATGTCTTGATATCTTTAGCAAAAGCAACAGCGCGACGCATAGGAGCAGTGTCCTGACCATAAGACACATCAATTTCGCCTGAGCGACGCTTGGCCATGGCGTTCCAGCAGCCCACAAGCTTGGCCATGTCGGTTAGGGGAAGTTCGCCCTCGTCATTAGCAACGCTCTGGTATATCCGCGAAACCTGATCTTCAGAGATAGCCAGAACAACTACCTTATAGTCGGTCAGCAGCCCTTCCCCCACAGCTTGGCCGAAGCTGAGACGGTGGAAGATAGGCCCATAGATCGTCTGGTCATCCATGGAGGCAAGCACCGCATCTTTCTCGGTAGCTTTTTGACGAGTGTTTTCGTTGAAAATACGTGGGGTCGCCGTCATATACAGGCGCCGATCGGAGCGCACATTGTTATTGGAATGAATCTTTACGAAATGCGATTCATTATCCCCAGCTAACGTGACCCCTGTAGTCCGGTGGGCCTCGTCGCAGATGATCAGGTCAAAATCATCCATGCCCGCCTTCTGCGCGGCCGTAACCACATCAATGGACTGGTAGGTAGCGAACACAACGTGTAACCCGTCCTCGGTGGAAGCGGCAGCAGCCGACTTGGCAAGGTCTGCCCCATTAGTAGTCGGGGGGATCTTCAGGTCTACTGCAGCGATATCAGTTAGATCATCGGTCTTCCGCCTATTGACCTTAGTGTCAGAGCAAACAGCCCACGAGTGCAGCATTTCTGAGCACTCAGCAGACCATTCTGAAAGAGTCTGGGTCATTAGAGCCAGAGAAGGAACCATGAACAAAACCTTGGCAGTGCCGCCATTGAGTTCCACCAAATGTTCGGCGATCTTCAAAGAGGTGAAAGTCTTACCTGTACCACACGCCATGACTAGTGTTCCCCGGTCGTGGGTCTCAAAGCCCTTGAACACGTCAGCGAGCGCGCGAGCTTGGTGGTTACGAAGCGTCTTTTGGGGCAGTACGGCCACCCCTGCTGATGGATCCGACTTCTGGAAGGTAGACCAGTCGATATTAGACGTGCGGAAATCAGTAAGTCCCACCCTGGTTACAGGGATCTGCTGACCCTCAATGGCAGATTCTGCGTTCGCAGACCATGTTTCCCCTGTTGTTTCCACGTAGATGCGACGTGAGAAAGGTGCCTTGCCAGATTCGGACAGGAACGAATCAAGGTCAGATTTTTGAATATGGTAACCGGGCGCGTAAAACTTGCACTGGACAGCAGCCAGTGAACCATCCCGCCCCTGGGCTACCAGGTCGATGCCGCAATCAGGACGCCCGGCTCGATCTGGCCAATCTTTCCACAGCCAAACCTCGCAGAACTGACGCTTCATCTGTGCGTCGTTTAGAAGATACTGGCGAGTCAGTTGCTCCAAGTAGTTGCCCTTTAGCCGTTCTGAATCCGACAATGCCCTGTACGAGTCAAGCAAGGCATCAAACGCGGCCAAATCAGCAACAGTCTTCACGGCACAACCACCCAGATAGAACAAATATTCGCGTCCAAGTCTATCGAAGATGAACAGCACCCCGGCACAGGGTTCAGCAATTATCGAAACTAGGCGCGGCCGGCGCCGGCAGTGCTGGCCGGGCTGCTAGTTGCCTTTAGGTTTGGCCTGTTTTGCCAGAACAACTAGCTGTACGAATGCGTTCAGGGTACCAAAAATGAATATTGGGTTCCCGAAGAAGGAAAAGGCGGCAGACTTTCCTATGACAATCATGAAAAAGAAGGCGGAAAGAAGCGCTGCCACGGCCGATCCGATGGCGTAAAGCGCCCGCCTTTTAGTCGAAGCAGCTTGCCGCTGCGCCTGTGAGTCCCCCACCTACAGCTCCCTTACATGTTGGCGACGTTCCTACCAATATAAGACAATACTGAATGAGCCGATCAGTGCAAGTTAGGGACTAGAGCAGCGCCCGCTTTTTCGCTTTTTGCCGGAAAAGCCAAGCACCCGACCGTGCCGCCTGCGCGGGCAATTCGGTCGGGTGCCGCCAATAGTTAGAGGGCGCCCTACAGTAGTGCGGTACGTTCGATGCTGGCTTCGCGGCCAGCGCCCACGCCCACTACCGAAATGCGGCAGCCGGACAGTTCTTCGAGCCGACGCACGTAAGCCTGCGCGTTTACAGGCAGTTCTTCGAAGCGGCGGCAGCCGGTAATGTCTTCCTCCCAGCCGGGTAGCTCCTCGTAGATGGGCTTGGCGTGGTGGAAGCTGGTCTGGTCGGCCGGCATTTCATCGACGCGTTTGCCATCCACATCGTAGGCCACGCAAACGGGAATCTGCTTGTAGCCGGTCAACACGTCCAGCTTGGTTAGCACAATGTCGGTGAGGCCGTTGACGCGGGCTGCGTAGCGGGCTACCACGGCGTCGTACCAGCCGCAGCGACGCGGCCGCCCGGTGGTAACCCCGAACTCGCCGCCGGCCTGGCGCAGGTCTTCGCCGGTCTGATCCAGCAGCTCGGTGGGGAAGGGGCCCTCGCCCACGCGGGTTACGTAAGCCTTCGCGATGCCCACCACCCGGTCGATGCGGGTGGGGCCAACGCCCGACCCTGTGCAAGCTCCGCCCGCGGTAGGTGAGGACGAAGTAACGAACGGGTAGGTGCCGTGGTCAATGTCCAACATGGTGGCCTGCCCGGCCTCGAAGAGGACGTTCTTGCCCGCATCCAGCGCCTTGTTTACTTCCAGCGAGCAATCGAACACCATCGGCTTCACCCGGTCCGCGTACTGCAACAGCGAGTCGGCCACCTGGTCGACGTCTACGGGATCCAGGCCAAATTCCTTCTCCATGGTGAAATTCTTCTGCTCCAGGGCGCTCTTTACCTTCTGGCGCAGTATCGATTCGTCGAACAGATCCTGGATGCGGATGCCGATGCGGTTCATCTTGTCCGCATAGGTGGGGCCGATGCCACGCCCGGTGGTGCCGATTAGGCGGTCGCCCAGGCTGCGTTCGGATAGCTTATCCATGATCTTGTTGTACGAGGGGATGATGTGCGCGTTTGACGAGATGCGCAGGCGCGAGGTGTCAATGCCCTCGGCCTCCATCTGGTCGATTTCCTGGAACAGTACGTCGAGGTCGATTACCACGCCGTTGCCGATTACAGGGGTGGCCTTGGGGTTGATAATGCCTGCCGGGAGCAGGTGAAGTGCATATTTTTTGCCATCTACTACAACGGTGTGGCCAGCATTGTTGCCGCCGTTGAACTTTACGACGTAGTCAACATCCTGACCGATAAGGTCGGTTACTTTGCCTTTACCTTCGTCGCCCCACTGGGCGCCCACCACAATAATCGCAGACATCGCGTACTTGTCCTATTTGGATCGACTGTCGGGCGGCCTTAGCCTTCCCGCGTAGAACAGGTGGTTCTACCTACAAGAGTTTAGGCTAGTTTTACTTTCCAGTCGACTTTGGGGACGCCTTTGCCTAAGGGCGCCTCCCGCTGCCGCGTGAAGGCGCCCTGTTTTGCTGGGGTGTACGCTAGCGGGCCTATTTGGCTTCCGCTTTGGCTTGGGCGCGCACCTGGGCAATGTCGTATATGGCGATCCCGGTGGCTACGGCCGCGTTCAGCGATTCGACGGCGGCCGAGATTGGGATGGAGGCGATCACGTCGCAAGTTTGGCGTACGAGCCGCGACAGGCCTGCGCCCTCGGACCCGGTCACTAGCACTAGCGGCTGGTCGGCTACGGTAAGGTCGCGGGTGGTTTCGGTGCCGCCCGCATCCAAGCCCACAACGAAGTAACCGTGCTTTTTACATTCTTTGAGGGCGTGTACCAGGTTGGCTTCGCGTGCTACGGGCACCCGCGCCAGCGCGCCTGCCGACACCTTCCACACGGTGGCGTTCACAGAGGCCGAGTTGCGGGTGGGCACCAGCACGCCGTTAGCGCCAAACGCCCCCGCCGAGCGCAGTACGGCCCCGAGGTTGTGCGGGTCCGTTACATGGTCGAGGGCGATCAGCAGCCCCGGCCCTCCGGCCTGGTTTGCTTTTTCGAATAGATCAGAGAGCTTGCTGTATTCGTATTCGGGTACTTCGATTGCGACGCCTTGGTGTACTGCCCCGTCGGTGGCGTAGTCTAGGTCTTCGCGTTCCACTTGCAAGATGGGTGCTCCGGCGGCGTTGGCTACGCGGAATGCCTGGCCCATGCGATCGTCTTTGGCGGCGCCGCCCGCGACGAACATGCGGGTGATCTTGATCCCGGCGGCTACGGCTTCGGCAACGGAGTTGCGACCAAAGACTAGTTCGTGCCCTTCTGGCACTTTGATAACGGCTTTGCGGGCTTTGGCTGCGGCCTGCGCTTGGGCGGCTTTTTCGCGCACTTCCCGGTACCGTTTGCGCTTGTAGGCGGCATGGTAGGGCCGGTTTTCGGCTTTGGGGGTGGGCCCCTTGCCGGCTAGGGCGCGGCGGTTCTTCCCGCCGGAACCTTTGGTTGGGCCTTTCTTGGCTACGCGGCGTTTTGACCCTGCGGGGCGTCCATCGTATTGACTCATGTAAGCATTTTAGCCGCCCGGTTGGGGTTTTCCAGCAAGCAGGCCGGGGGTAGTTTGCGGTTATTGTTTATGGCATGGGCGTTGAAGTTGAAAGAAAGTTTTTGGTCACTGGCGAAGGTTGGCGCCAGCTAGTGTCTGGTTCTGCCGCTATTAGGCAGGGGTATTTGTTGGCTGATCCTGGCAAGGTTGTGCGCGTGCGCCTGTTTGGCGAGCGCGGTTTTTTGACGATAAAGGGTGGCCAGTCCGGCCTTGCCCGAGCCGAGTTCGAATACCCTATCCCTAGCGCCGACGCGGTTGAACTGTTGCAAATGTGTACCGGGTTGGTGCAGAAGATGCGCTATGACCTGGCCGTGCCTGGGGCGCTTTGGACGGTCGACGTTTTCGAGGGCGCAAACGCGGGCCTTACCGTTCTAGAAATTGAGGACGAGCCCGGCCAAAAGAGTGTTTCTGCCCTTTCGGATGCGGAGCTGCCCGCCTGGGTGGGCCGGGAGGTAAGCGAGGATTTCCGTTATACGAACGCCGCCCTCTCCCAACGTCCTTACGGCAGTTGGCAGAGGGCGTAGCGCTTATCTTCCCCGCGTTGCTTTAGGGGGTGGCTACTTTAGGGGCAGGTAGTTGTTCCGCCTGCGTTGGAGCAGATAGGAGCCTACGTACAGGCCAATCCCGGCGGCCAGGTTTGCGGCCATGACGGCGAGGATCATCTTGACGGTGGGGCTAACTCCTACGATGCAGGTGGGGATTATTCCGGCGTAGAAGTTAAAACCTTTGGGGTCGGCGGCGGCTCCGATTAGCCAGTGGGGCTGGTTGTATTGGCCGTTCAGTGAGGCCACTAGAACAGCTAGCCCCCCAACCGTTACCGCCGCGTAGGCGATCCACGACGCGATCACTAAGGTGAGGCGTTTGCGGATTGGTTTCAGCAGGTAGCTTACGTATAGCATCAGCGTCAATCCGGTGAATACGGAAATGCAGTAGTTGGGGATGGGCAGAAGGTAGCGTACCAGGTCGGGCTTGCTTTCACGCAAAGAGGGCAGGTAGCAGGCCAGGTAGGCAACGATTAGGTAGGCGCCCAAAATGGCAATGTTTTTGCTTGCCAGCCCGATGCGGCTAGTGGGGGATAGCAACGCCAGCCGGTCGTCGCAAATGCCGGTTAGCCGCAGTACGGAGTGGATGGCGTACACCGAGATCGCAACCACCAAAATTAGGCAGCCTATCTCGTATGCCATTGCCGCGGCGATGTTGTCGATGGCTGGCGCCACGATGGTAAGTAGGTATTTGAGGGCGATTAGTGGCAGCAGGATGCGCCCGTGTTTTATAGCCAGCAGTTTAGTATCTGTCATTGTTGCACCAACTTCTTGTAAGCAACTTCCAGGTCGCCGCCCCCTAGTTCGCGTAGGGACGCGGCACTTTCGTGGGCTAGTAGCCGTCCGGAGTCGATTAGCACTACTTCGTTGAAGATGTGCTGGACATTGTTTATTAGGTGGGTACTGAAGAGCACCGGGGTGTTGGGTGCTTTGAGGTCGGAAACTAGCTGCAGCAACTGGTCTCGGCCCACGGGATCAACCCCGCCTAGCGGCTCGTCTAGCACGTAGAGTTGCGGAGAGCGCGACATGGTTAGGGCTAGGTGTAGCCGTTCGCTCATGCCTTTGGAAAGTTCGCCCACTTTCAGGTTGGGTTTTACTTTTGAACCGTCTAAGAATGCGTCGAAAATTTCGGCGCGAAAATCGCCGTGCCTGGAGGCGAATAGTTCTTTGCATTGGCTCACTTTGAGCCAGCCGTACAGGAATGGCGAATCGGGCAGGTAAGCAATATTTTCTCGGCTGGGCCCATTCAGGGTGCCGCCGTGCTTTTCAATGTCGCTAACTATGGTGCGCAGGAGGGTTGATTTACCTGCGCCGTTAGGGCCGAAGAGGCCGACCACGCCGGCCGTGTCAGCAATTTTCAACGAGTCCAGGTGCAGCGCCTCGTATTTGCCATATTTGACCGATAGGTCGTGGGCGCGCAGGACGTATTTGCCGCTGTCCATATGGAGTTCAATCTTTCTGAGAGAAGTTAGGGGGCTTTCGCCCTCGAGGTAAATTATTTCAGCCGGACGGAGGAAAATATATTGGGGGCTCACCTGATTTACCCCCTACTCATACCCTGAGAGGGCAGGGGGAAGTTAGCGTACGCCTGCGCATAAATAGCCTGGCTGCGCAGGCGTTGAACCGCGGCGGGGCCCAGCAAATCTAGGGGGTAAATTTGCGCTTTGCTAGGCGAAGGCGCGGGGGCATACAAGTGTCGCCAGCACCCGTGCTTAGTGAGTGCTGGCGACCAAGCCCGCTAAGCTCGCGCGAGCTCAGTGGGCGCAGAACTATGTGCTGCCTTTAGGCAGTTTTCTGTGCCGAGTGGATGGGCGCCTGCACTGGCTCGGCGGCCCCAGCTGGGGTCACGTCCAGGCAGTCACCGTTAAAGGCGCGGGCAAACAGCATCTGCCCGTTGTGCATCCACTGCTGGCTGCCCTCGCGTCCAAGCGAGAACCCCTGCGAGCCCGCCACAAAGCCATGTCCGGTGCGCCCGCCCCGGTATTGGATGCGGTAGCGGTCGGGCAAATCGCGCAGTATGGCAGTGCCCTCTTTGAACCGGTTGTAGACGTAAACCCCCTGAGCGGTGAGCAGCATGGCGTTGAGCGAAAGCCACCGATCGCCCGAAATTTCGACGATCTTTTGTGCGGCCGCCGCGATTGCCTCGGGTAGCTCCATGCTCTGGGCGAAGTAGCGCACTGCGCAAAAGTAGGCTTCGGAATCGCAGATTCCCTTAGGCGCGGGCCCGCCAACCTGGGCGAGCCAGGTGCGCAAGCCCTCGGGGTTTGCGAATACGCCGTTATGGCAAAAAGCAATGTTGTCGGCGACGAAGGGGTGGTTGGACCTTAACCCAGAACCCATACCGGTGGAAGCTTGCCGCAGGTGCAGCATCACGTTTTTGCCGGGCATTCGGCTAACGCGGGCGAATTCGTTACACATGAATGCCGGCTCCAGGCAGCGTCGAACCGCGAACTTTCCAGGCGCACTGTCCATGGTGGCTTGGCCCCAGCCGTGGCAGTGTTCGTGGGAAAGATCGACGAGTTCAGCCAAACCATTGCCCAGTATGTCAGCCGGGGATTTTGCCCGCGGACCAACGTATACCAGCATGCGGCACATGTTTCGTCCTTCCACGATAGTTGTTACTTTCGGCGCTCGCGCCACCGGTCGGCGACGCGCGTTAAGACAATGTTAATCGCGATATAGATTAAGGCAATTAAGAAATATGTTTGTATGTAGCTGTTGGCTTGCGCTGAGAACAATTGCCCCTGGTGCATCAAGTCAAAATATGAGACGACGTAACCCAGGGTTGAGTCCTTTAACAGGGACACCAGTTGGGTTAGCAAGTTGGGGGCTACTAGCCGCAAGGCCTGCGGGATCACAACGAGGGCGCTTACCTGCCGGGGCAGCAGACCTAGCGACAGTGCGGCCTCGCGTTGGCCTGTAGGCACGGCTCGGATTCCTGCCCGGAACACTTCGGCAGTGGTGGCCGAGCACGAGATGATCATGGGGATCACTAGCAGCCAGAAGGTGGAAAAGCGGATCCCGTAGCGCGGCAGCGCCAGCATGAACGCGTAGATTACTAGCAGCAGTGGCAGCGAGCGGAAGACCTCCACCCACGCTCCACACACTTTCGAGAGGACTCTATTTTTTGCTTCGCGCCCTAGCGCTAACGCTAACGCAATGGGGAACATGAAGAGGGCGGCCACGGCAGTTGCCAGCAGGGTTCCGCCTACGCCTTGGGCAAAGAATTTTAGGGTTTCGGGGCGGGTGAAGGGCAACCATTTTTCGGGCAGGAGCTGGTAGTTCCACCAGAGCTGATAGAGGCCGCCGGCTGCTGCCGCAACTATTAGAACGATAGAAATGGCCGAGATGATCCAGATGCGGCGGCGCCCGCGGGGGCCGGGAGTGTCAAAGAGGACGCGGGTGGGGTTTTGCGTTTTTGTGCTCATAGCCCCGCCTGTTCTACTTCAAAGCGGTCTACGGCGGCGGCGCCCTCGCTGGCCCTGTCTATGCGGTGGCGGGCGTCGACGCGGCGTTGTAGATAACCGCCCAGGGCGCCGGCCCCAAGTGCGATTACTAGGTAGCAGATGCCGGAAACTAGAAATAGCAGTACGGCTTCGGCGTATTTGATGTTCAACTGCTGGGTGATGTTGGTCAGCTCTGGTACGCCTACGGCGGCGGCAAGTGAGGTGCCAATTAGGGCCCCGATAAAGACGTTTACTAGAGGCTGGATCATCGACGTGAAGGCTTGCGGCAAAATGATGTGTCGCAGCTGCTGGAACATGTTCAACCCCAGGGCGCGGGCGGCCTCGGATTGGCCAACCGAAACCGTGTTGATACCCGAACGGATGGTTTCACACACGAAGGCGGCCGAGGACATGACGATTGCTGCCAGGGCAGAACCGAAAAAGCCGATCTGCAAGCCTGCGTCGGGCAGCCCGAAGGCGGTCAAAATTAACAGGGTAAGCAGTGGAATGTTTCGGAAGAATTCCACGTACACGGTGCCAAAACCCCTTAGCACGGGCACGGGGGAAACCCTAAAGATGGCTATGACGGTGCCCAGCACTAGCGCGCCCGCGTAGCCGAGCACGGCCAACACCAAAGTGCGGCCGAGCCCGGCTAACAGCAGGCCAAAATTGTCGACGATCAGGTGCAACTGTTACTTCTTCTTTGCGGCCTCGCCGAAGTCGCCAATGGTGGGCGGCTTGGGGCGTCGGTGGTGTTGAATGGGCCGACGGTCTTGTCCCACAGCTTCTTCCAGGTGCCGTCCTCTTCGATCTTCTTTAGGAAGCCGTTTACGAACTCAACTGCGTCCTGCTTGTCCTTGGGCAGGCCGATGCCGTACGGATCCTTGGTCAGCGGCTTGCCAACCACCTTGATGTTGCCATCGGACTTGGCTACGGCGGACAGCAGCATGGCCTCGTCTTGGACGTAGGCGTCGACCTGGCCCTGCTTGACCGCGGTCACGCAGGCTTCGTTGTTGTCGAAGAGAGTCTGCTTGGCGTCGGGGATCTTCGATTCAACGAGCTTGAGGGCGGTGGAGCCGGACTGGATAGCGATCTTTTTGCCTTTTAGGTCGTCAATGGATTTGATGTCGTTGTTGCTGTCCTTTACCAACACTGAAACGCCGGAGGAGTAGTAGGGGCCGGCGAAGTTGACCTTTTCGAGGCGCTCGGGGGTTACCGAGTAGGTTGCGATTACGGTGTCCACAGACCCGTCAATTAGGCGCGGTTCGCGGGTGTCCGGTGTCATCACGGTCATTGAGGAATGCTTTGCCACATCGGCTTCGCTACCGCCCAAGATGTAGTGGGCTAGTAGGTCGGCAATGCCGGCGTCGAAACCGGTTACCCGGTTGGTGGTGACGTCTGTGAGGGCGAAGATGGGGGAGGTGCCCACGCCGCCGTAGTCGAGCTTGCCTTTCTGCTTGATGGCCTTGGCCCAGGGGCTCTTTTCGATTTCCGCGTCCGAGGCGACGGGGCCGGAGGCCACGAGTTTGTCGAAGTCGGCTACGGTTATGCGCTCGCCGGTGGCCGATTTGCTTGCGGTTTTGCCGGAGGAAGCGTTGGGGGCGTGGCCCTTGTCGGGGCCTGAGCATGCTGCCAGCGCCGAAACGCTAATTGCTGCGGCAGCCGCAATGGCACCTAGTTTGCGAAGTTTCATGTTTACTCCTTGCAGTTCCCTGGTACCGGCGGGCGGTATCAGTGGTTCAGTATTTTGGACAGGAACGCTTTGGCGCGTTCTGTTTTTGGGGTTGTGAAGAATTCTTCGGGCGGGGCCTGTTCGACGATGTTGCCGTTGTCGATGAAGGCGATCCGGTCGGCTACTTGGCGGGCGAATCCCATTTCGTGGGTGACGATTAGCATGGTCATGCCGCCTTTTGCTAGTTCGTCGATTACGTCCAGAACCTCGTTGATCATTTCTGGGTCGAGGGCGGAGGTCGGTTCGTCGAACAACATCATTTTGGGGGACATAGCTAAGCAGCGTGCTATTGCAACTCGCTGCTGCTGCCCTCCTGAAAGTTGCGCAGGGAATGAGTCTGCCTTGTCGCCGAGGCCCACGCGCTGCAATAGCTGGTGAGCGTTTTTGCGGGCTTCGGCCGGTTTTTCGTGGCGCACTTTGATGGGTGCCAACGTGATGTTGTCCAGTGCTGTTTTGTGTTCGAACAGGTTGAAGGATTGGAATACCATGCCAATTTCGGCGCGTAGGGCGGCTAGTTCTTTACCTTCTTGGGGAAGTGGTTTGCCGTCTATTTCGATGCTGCCGGAGCTAATGGTTTCCAGCCTGTTGATACACCTGCACAGCGTGGATTTGCCGGAGCCGGAGGCGCCTATTAGCGCCACGACTTCGCCGGGGTAAATGTCGAGGTCGACCCCGCGGAGGGCTTCGAAGTTTCCGAAGCTCTTGCGCACGTCCCGGATTCGTACGAGTGGCTGTGCCGATGTAGAGCTGTCCATATAAAGATGCAATCAAACTAGAGGTGTTTTTGTTCCAACCGCTCGCATTTTGAGTGAAAAGTCACCCTCGCTGGAAGCGCTGGTGGGAGCGCTTTTGGCGCAGGTGTTCCAACTTTGCAAACGCGTTAGGTTGTGCCCACAAGTCTATCCTTTGCGGCCATATTTTGCCGACTTCGAAGCGTCAGTCGGGCAGTTTTACGCCGCACTCGGCAGCTACTTCTTCGAGCGAATAGGTGCGCACCCGCCCGGAGCGCGTCCTCAAGTTCAGCGCTCATAGGGAATCTATCTTTGGCGGTTTTGGGATGCGCGGCTGGGGGGCTCGGTACACTCGTGAATGTACGGGCGAGGGTGTGCCTAGGCAGGGAAGCGGGGCCCCGGTCGCCGTTCGGACTAAATGGTAGGGGAGTGATCTCTTTGCAAAGAATGAACAAATTAGGAATCATTCTGTCAGTCATATTCTTGTTGATCGCAATCGGGACTTTCTGCGGTGCCGCCAACAACGTTTACCTCGTGGGGGCGGCAGATGCGGCCGGGGCAGAGGCGGTGCACCACCTGCAACGCGGGATGGTTTTCCTGCTGTGGAGCTTCGGATCCTTCGCGCTCTGTACAATTTGCGCCTTTGCCGCGCTGGCCTTCCGCGGCCGGTCTGCCGCTGTAGCTAGCCCAGCATACAAGTAGCAACTAATTTCAGGGCGGGCCGCTGGCGTTTAGGCGCGCAATGCGAAAGCATTGACACATGAACTTTTTCCCGCCAGCCCCCGCCCGCCCCGACTCCGTAGTTGAAGGGGACACCTACCGCTTCACCGTATTAACAGCGCGCCTGATACGCATGGAGTATTCCCCCACGGGTACTTTCGCCGACCAGGCTTCCTTCATGGCGATCAACCGGGATTTCCCCACCCCCGATTACCGCGTGCTCCAAGACGGCAGGGGCGTCGAAATCCTCACCGAAGCCCTGCACCTGCGCTACAGCGGCGGCCCATTTTCGCCCTCCTCCCTATCCATATCCCTACTGGGGCACACTGGAACCGGTTCCAACACGGTATGGCACTACGGGGATGCCCAACCCACCACTCAAGGTGACTTCCTTGCCAACCTGGGCGGTACCGCCCGCACCCTAGACGAGGCCGACGGCGCAGTAAACATAGAACCCGGCCTCATATCCCCACGTGGGTACGCTGTCATTGACGACAGTGCCACCCCGCTCGTGCAGAACTGGCCCACCACCCGCGAAAAAGGCGCCCGCGACCTGTACTACTTCGGCTACGGACACGCCTACCAAGATGCCCTAAACGCCTTCTTCGCCCTCGCGGGAAAAACCCCGGTAATCCCCAGGTGGGCGCTAGGAAACTGGTGGTCCCGCTACCACCGCTACACCGCCACGGAATACCTAGACCTGATGGACCGTTTTGCGGCCGAAAAACTCCCCTTCTCCGTGGCCGTACTAGACATGGACTGGCACCTGACCGAGCTCGACCCCAAATACGGAAACGGGTGGACCGGCTACACGTTCAACAAAGCCCTCTTTCCCAACCCGGCCGAGTTCATGCGGGCCCTGCACGAGCGCAACCTGCGCGTCAGCCTCAACGAACACCCGGCCGACGGGGTGCGCGCGCACGAGGACGCCTACCCGGCCTTCGCGTCCGCCCTCGGCGTTGCAGACGGGGCCCCCATCCCCTTCGACGGCGCCTCCAAAAACTACCTGCAGGCCTACCTAGACCTGTTGCTACACCCCTTAGAAGAACAAGGAGTGGACTTTTGGTGGATGGACTGGCAGCAGGGCAAACACACTTCGATCGCCGGGCTTGATCCGCTGTGGATGCTCAACCACCTGACCTTCACCGACAACGCCAGGGTGCGAACAGACGGCAAGCCCCGCCGCCCCCTGGCGTTTTCGCGCTATGCCGGACCCGGCTCGCACCGCTACCCGGTGGGATTTTCGGGGGACACGGTGGTCAGCTGGGATTCGCTGGCATTCCAACCCTATTTCACCGCCACGGCCGCCAACATTGGCTACTTCTTCTGGTCGCACGACATTGGTGGGCACATGTTCGGCGTCAAAGACAACGAACTAGAAACCCGCTGGGTGCAACTGGGTGTTTTCAGCCCCATTTTGCGACTGCATTCCACCAACGACCCATTCAATTCAAAGGAGCCGTGGCGCTATGGCCAAGTCGGTGAACGCATCCAAGGTAACTACCTGCGGCTGCGCCACCAGCTGATCCCCTACCTGTACACTGCCGCCTGGCAAGCTCACCTGCACGGAGTGGCATTGGTGCGTCCCCTCTACTACGAAGAGCCCGAAGTAATGGACGCCTACCACAGCTCGGGAGCCTTCTTGTTCGGGGCCGACATGCTGGTAGCCCCCATCACTGCGCCCGCCGACCCGCGCACCCACCTTGCCAAGGCGCACACCTACCTGCCGGGTGGCGAATGGGTCGACTTCTTCTTAGGCACCCACTACCTGGGAGGAGGCCGGCGAGTGTTCTGGCGGACCCTAGAGCACGTGCCCGCCCTTGTGCGCGCCGGCGCGCTGATCCCCCTGGCCGAACAACTTTTTACCGGGGCCGGAATCCCCGTCGACCAGGCTCGCGCCCCGAAAGAGCTCACCCTAACCTTCGCTGTACCCACCAGTTCCGAAGGGAACTACACCTCCACCTACATTGAGGACGCCCCTGGGGCCGAAGAGTCGCCCTCGCCGGCTCCCGCCCAAACCCGGATGAAAGCAACGTGGAAGCGGCAAGGTAGCCAACTTGAGCTGCACCTGCAAGGCGAGGGCGTGAACCTTCCCAAGCGGGTGCGGCTGCGGCTAATAGGGGCCAGCCTGGATGGGCAGGGTGAATCGGTACTAGACCTGGGCGAGGTTGACCTGGGGGCTCTAGATTGCCACCTCACTTTGCGCCTGGCCGAACCGGACTGGCAGGCCCGCGCCTTCGAACTGATCGATCAAGCCGAAATCTCCTACCCCCTAAAGTCAGACCTGGGGCGGGCCGTCAGTGCGGGCGACGATTTGGCGCTAGAGGCGCTCGCGGGCCCGCAATCACTGGTTGGGGCGCTGCGGGAGGTATTGCGCAACTGCTAGGGCGTACCTGGCGTGTGTTGGATCGCTTTTTGTTCCTTTTTGGCGCCCCTGGTTGGCAGCGCACCGTTTTTCTGGTTTTATATACCTTTGGTACGTGGGTGCATTTTAGAAGTATTCGCCACCCACCAGCCTCAACACCCCAAAATGGTCAAAATGCGGACAAGTTGTTCATTAAGTGGACGCTCGTTTTAGGCTGATTTCACCCAATCTAACTCGAAAAGAAGGTAGACGTGGCTGAAACTAAGTCCAAAAACAACGCCCGCGGCGTCTGGTCCGGGCAACTGGGTTTCATCCTCGCCGCAGTCGGATCCGCAATCGGGCTCGGCAACATTTGGCGATTCCCAGGGGTAGCTTACGAAAACGGCGGGGGAGCATTCATAGTTCCCTACCTGTGCGCACTACTAGCCATAGGCCTGCCCATCTTGTTGCTGGACTACGCTATTGGCCACCGCTTCCACGGCACCCCGCCGCTAGCATTCCGCCGCATCAACAAAAAAGCCGAATTCATCGGCTGGTGGCACGTGGGCGTCTGCTTCGTGATCATGACCTACTACGCCGTGATCCTCGCCTGGTCTTTCCGCTACATCTTCTTCGCGGTGAACTCGGCCTGGGGGAACGACCCCCAAAAATTCTTCTTCACTAAATTTCTGGAAACCTCCAAGCAGACCGCGGTAATCGGCGCTCCCGTCTGGGGAGTACTAATCCCGCTGGCACTCATGTGGGTGGCCGTAGTGGGGATTATCGCCCTCGGCGTGCAAAAAGGCGTAGAACGTGCCAACAAGGTATTCATTCCCCTGCTGGTAGTCGTATTCGCGGCGCTGGTGGTGCGCGCGCTACTGCTGCCAGGAGCCATGGAGGGATTGAACTCCTTCTTCACCCCCGACTGGTCGGCAATTGCTAAACCTAAGGTGTGGATGGCAGCATTCGCGCAAATCTTCTTCTCGATGTCCGCCGGCTTCGGCATCATGCTCACCTACGCCTCCTACCTGCGCCGCAAGTCGAACCTTACCGGGACCGCGCTCGTGGCAGGATTCGCAAACTCTTCCTTCGAAATCCTGGCGGGCATTGGCGTGTTCTCCGCCCTCGGCTTCATGGCCTACCAGCAGGGTGTGCAGGTATCTGACCTGGAAGGACTGTCTGGCATTTCGCTAGCGTTCATCACCTTCCCCAAGATCATCTCGATGATGCCGGGCGGCGCCTTCTTCGGCATTTTGTTCTTCGTGTCGTTGACTTTGGCTGGGATCACCTCGCTGCTGTCGCTAGTGCAGGTAGTCTCGGGGGCATTTGCCGACAAATTCGGCTGGCCAGTAAAGCGGGCAGCAATTCTGCTTGGCACGGTGGCCGGCGTTATTTCGCTGGTGCTGTACGGCACCACCTCGGGTATGGGGGCCGTCGACACGGTAGACGCGTTCATCAACTCCGTGGGCGTAGTGTTTGCAACCATATTGATGGCTGTGGCAGTGTCTTGGGTGTGGCCCAAGCTGAGGCCGCTGCGCCAGCACCTAAACGTGTTGTCCACCGTTCGGATTGGCTGCTGGTGGACTTGGATGATCCGGCTGTTCATCCCCGCCTTTTTGGGGCTCATGCTGGTGCTTTCCATTCGCGACTATCTAACCGAAGGGTACGGGGATTACCCCACCTGGTATGTGGCCGCCTTTGGCTGGGGATGCGTGGGGCTGTGCGCCGTATTTGCCATCGTGTTCCCGCTGGTGAAGTGGCGTGACGAAGAATCGCTTGAAGGCGAACACGACCTAAGCGGAGTCGACTGGATCAAGGAGGCCCAGCAGTGACCGGAGCAGCAATAATCCTGATGTTAGTGACCATTCTGATCGTTTGGGGCGGCCTAATCGGTTCGGTCGTAGCCCTGCACTACATGTCTACCCCCTACGAGAAGGCAGAAAAAGTAGTGGCTTCCACCCCGGCCTCGGGAATCGCACAAAGCGCGCGGCCCTAGAGGCAGCCCGCAAATACTTTGCCCCCACCGCGCAGATTGTGAGCGCGGTGGGGGCTTGTGGCAGTTGGGAGCCCGCCTCGCCTTTAGATTTTGCCCAGGCTAGCCTCCAGAGTCTTGTGTGGGAACCCGGCCTTGACCATAGCGAGGGCGCCTGCCGCCTACTTTGGCTGGCTTGGGTTGGGGCTTACCTGCTTTGGGCTTGAATCAGTGCGGGACGAGTTGGGCCCAGCGGCGCCCCGTCCGGCGCGTATTTCACGGATTACCAAACCTGCCATCAAAATGGCCACCCCGTTGTAGGAAGTAAAAAACATGACAATGCAGGTCCACAGCCCCTGCAAAAAATAGTCGATCGGGCTTGAATAACCGGTAAAGCGCGTGGCTACATACCCGCCGAATATTTCCGAAATTATCCAGCCTACAAGGATCGCAATGCCGCCCCAAATGAGCCATCTGTCCAAATTCTTCAGCACGCCCACCCCTTCTTCTGTGTTGCCGGTGAGGCCAGTCTACAGGGCAAAAGTCACAATTGAATTGTTATAGTGCCCGCTCAGAGGGGGAATATGAAAAAAATATAATCATTGTTGCTGGTGGCAAGCTGATCCTTGCGTTAGTGTTGAGGGCGGAGGGTACACGATTGAATAAACTTTGCCACATTGCGCTGATCTTCTTAGGGATCACCCTGGTGTCTCTGATCGGGTATGCGGTAACTGATGTGCTCGCCGATCCTGGCACCCTGGCATGCAAACTGGGTGCCATAGCCCGCCACGTTGCCCAGTGGACCGGCTTTGTCTCGCTGGTGGCAGGCGGGCTATGGGTGATGAGCCTCGCCGCCAGAGCAAAACGCTAGACCGGCACCCAAAAAAGTACTACCCCGCGCCCAAACTGTGGCCCGCCTAGCCGGGCCCGCCCTTCGGCCTCCTACGCCCTTGGACAGGACGGGTGCAGCCTACCGCCTGCGTGTACCAAAAATGGAGCGGGTTATCTCGCGGCCCAAAGTCCGCCCCGCAGAACGCAACACGTTCGTGAACACCGACTCCATGTCTTTTGCTCGGCGTGCCTTCGCCTTTTCGGCCTCTCGCTGCGCCCGCTCGGCCTCCTTTTGGGCCTGTTTTGCGGCCTTGTCGGCCTCCTTCTGGGCGGCCTCCTGCTCTTTGCGGGACCGTGCTTCTGCCTGCGCCCTGCTGGAACGTTCAGCCAGCTCTTCGGTGGCCGAATGCGGGTCTACCGCACTCGCGTACTTCTTAGCTAGCTCAGATTCAGCCACCAGAGCAGAGATTGTCTGAGCGGAAGCTTGCCCCATGACCGAAGCGGGCGCCCACATCGAAAACGGTGCCACCGGGGTGGGGCGTCCCTTGGGATCCAAAACCGTAACTACGGCCTCGCCAGTACCCAAATTGGTTAGCACCTGGGCTAAATCTAGCTTGGTTTGGGGGAAGGTCTTTACCGTTTCCTTCAGCGCCTTCTGGTCGGCGGGGGTGGCCGCGCGCAGCCCGTGTTGTATGCGCGAACCCAGTTGCGCCAAAACGTCCGCCGGAATGTCGGAGGGCGATTGCGTAACAAAAATTACCGAAACGCCCTTGGAGCGAATCAGCCGCACCGTGTGTACAACCTGGCGCACAAATTCTTTGGTGGCATCTGTAAAAAGCAGGTGGGCCTCGTCAAAAACAAAGGTCAGCTTCGGTTTATCCACGTCGCCCACTTCGGGCAGGGTTTGGAACAGTTGGGCCAGCAGCCACATGATCAAGGCAGATATGAGGGCGGGACGGCTAGACATGTCGCCAACTTCAAGCAGCGAAATTACCCCTGCTTCGCTCTCGCTGCGCAGAAGGTCGCCCGTGTCAAAGGAAGGCTCGCCAAAGAACTTGTCCCCACCTTGCGATTCCAATGCGCTGAGCGTGCGCAAAATGACGCCGGCGGTGGCTGGGCCCACCCCTCCGATGGTGGCAAGTTCGACCTTGCCCTCCTTGGAAGTTAGGAACGTAATAACCGAGCGCAAATCCCCCAGGTCTACCAGCTCGAGGCCATTCGAATCGGCCCAGCTGAATATCAGTTGTAGCGCCTGCTCCTGCGTTGTGTTCAGCTGCAGGGCGCGCGCCAGCAAAAGTGGGCCGAAATCGCTGACGCGGGTACGTACGAGGGCGCCGGGCACCGGAGCGTCGGCCCCTGCGGGGGTCAGCAGCTGCACCGGGAAAGCCCTGCCCTGCCACTCTTGGCCGTTGGCCCCCGTGCGGGCGGCGAGCTTGTCCGAGGCCGTGCCCTTTTCAGCCAGCCCGGTAAGGTCGCCTTTAACGTCTACCAACACGGCAGGGCTGCCGGCGGCCGAGAGCCCTTCGGCCAGCAGCTGCAAAGTGCGGGTCTTCCCCGTGCCGGTCGCGCCGGCTACCAGGAGGTGGCGGTTCATGATTGACAGGGGCAGCTCGGCATTGACGCCCTTTACCTGGACCCCATCCTGCAATAAGGTACCCAAAGTCAGTGCCGGCAGATCGGCGGCGAACGCGTACCCGTCCGCAATCAACTTGGCCAGCTCGGATTCGGCTGGCTGTGGGGGCTCAGCTTCGGCTTCGGCGGCAGCGCCTTTGGCCGGCTGGGAAGTGGCAGAGGCCTTTTGTGTTTGGGCTGGTTCGCTGTTCTTAGCAGTGCTAGCGGACTTAGCTTCCTGGGCGGCGGCGCGCGCCTCGGCAGCCTCAGCTTTGAGGCGGGCCGCTTCTGCTTTCGCTTCGGCAGCCTCTGCGCGGGCAGCAGCTAGTTCGGCTTGTAGGGCGGCGGGATCTTCGTTTGCACTCACATAAAAAGCATAGTTGAAAAAGGCTAGCCAATGCCGCCCCTGGGGCGTGGCCGGGCTCAAAATATCGCCAGCACCCGGGCGGGCCCTGCGGCTACACCAAAACCGGGTGCTGGCGATTCGGCTGTATTTCTTTTACTCGCCCAAGCCGGCCTCTTCGGCTGCCTGCGCCTTCGGCCTCGGGTCGGGTTCCTTAGTGATCCTGTTGCGCAGGTCGCGGCGCACTATTTCGATTGACCACATCCACACTATGTGGCCGAAGAACTCAGAAAAATGTTCGGCGAACGGCTGATTCCAAGGGGCGGGAACTATCCCCAAGGCAGGCATCAACAACACGTGGAACAGCACGTAGACCACGATGCCAAAAGCAGCCCCCTGCCACAGGGTCACTTTGCTGTACACCTCCGCCAGCAGGCAGTACAGCAGCGCAAAGAAGATAGCGAAAGAAAAATGAATAAGGAACGAATAGATGGGTAGCGCATTGCCGTTATAAGTAACCGAAGTGTGCGAGGCCTGCGGAGACATTCCAAACAATTCCAACGTAGACTGCGGCGGATTGGTTGCGTTCCGCTCCGGAGTGCGCGGCGGGAAAGGAACTTCCCAACCGAATTTAACTATCGCCGAAAACAAACCGCCGATTACCCCGACTAATGCGGCAACCTTGTAGTTACGCTGCACAGGGTCTGTAGTGACCATATTTCCTCACTTACATAGGTACAAAAGACCGCAGTGAGTCGTGCCGAGGACGCGGCAAAGTCGCGCTCTCGAGCGACTTCGCTACGAAACCAGCCCCACAGGTTGGTTGTAGTCAATTTTAGGCGCGTCTACCTTGGGAAGGAAAAAGTCTACCCTTTTCTTTCACTAGCTAATACAAAAGAGGTCGCAACTACCGCTAAACCGGCAAAGGGAAGCGCCCAAAGGCTCACTCGCAGCCCAAAGATGTCGACAATCTGCCCAATAAGTGGGGGAGAAGCCAAAAATGCTACCCGCATGAGCCACGCCAACACAGCTAGGCCCGTGCCCGGGCGCAACCCGGGAATATCGTCAGCCGCATTCATCGCAATCGGCACTATTGTGGAAGAGCCAAACCCCGCCAGAGCCAGCCCCACCACCGTAGTGAAGGCGGCGGGTACCAGCATGGACGCGAAGGTGCCAACAGCGATCAAGACTCCGCCAAAACAGATCACGCGGCGGCTGCCCCAGCGGTCGATCATCCGGTCACCCACCGCACGCCCAAACAACTGGGCCGCAAACGCCGCCACGTAGGCGCTCCCAGCCAAAGCCGCCGAAACCCCCAGGTAGTCGCGCATGTACAAAGTGGCCCACGCCTGCGAATTGTCCTCGACCAGGGCCCCTGCAATCGCGAGGAAAATAAGAGCCGCCAGAGCCAAAAGGGGGTTGATGCGAATGGTGCGAACGGCCCGAGCCTGCTCTTCTTCGCCCTCGCCGTCGGGGCCGGGAAGGGTAAAACGCAACGCCACCTGCCCTAACACGGCAAAAATTCCGCCGGCAAGCAACATGTGCCAGCCAATCGGCAAACCCGCAGCAATAGCCGCCAAAGCCAGCATCCCGCCGGCTACGACACCGCCGGACCAGGCAGCATGAAACGAATTGATAATAGACCTGCCGTAACGGCGCTGGACCCGCAGCCCGTGCGCATTCTGCCCCACGTCCACGTTCGCATCGCAAAAACCGCACAGGAAGAAACTGGCGGCAAAACCCGCGTAGCCAACGCCGACCCCAACCCACCCCGCTTGCGAACAGGACACCAAAAATCCGGCGAGGGCGAACAGCGCCCCCAAGATCGCAGTCCCGCTGGCTGCCACTCTAGCTGAACCCCACCTGCGTATTGCCCAGGCGGTAACGGCGCCCCCGCACATGCCCCCAAAGGGGAAGAGGGCAACGGTCAGCCCGTAGGTGGACCCGCTGAGGCCAAACACGTCCTTGATAGCGGGGTAGCGGGGGACCATGCCGGCCATGAGCGCTCCGTTAGTAAAAAAGAGCGCCGTAACCGCCGCCCTCGCCCGCCCTGTTTGGGCTGAAACTTTCTGCATTGCCTCTCCAGAACCTGCCGGAAATTGTACTTCAGTGCGAGGGAGCGTTCGCCAGGGTCCCTCTATCTATGATTTTGGGTGGGTACACTTTTGAATCCACCGCTTCCCCTCTTGCCAGGGCCATGCGCACCGTTTCGGCTCCCATCTGGTCCCTCGGAGTGGAAACCTCGGTGAATAGGGGCGCAATGTAGGGGTGAAAACGGGCCTGCCCGCCCAGGGCAATCACCGAATAGTCGCGCCCAAGCACCTTGCCGCCCTCTGCCAGCAGAACCACCACAACAGAGGCCACCTCCGCGTTCTCTGCCAACAGCAAGGTGGGGGCGCCCGGAGCGCGAAGCGCCTCGGCCACCTCACTGGCACAGCGCGGGTCGGTAGGCACGCAGCGCTCCTGCACCCAGATGCCGGCGCCCTTGCAAGTCGCAATAGCCGAATCGGCTATGGTACGTCCCGTGCGCGGGACCGACCCGTCGTCTAACACCTTGCGGGTGAGCAGCAGCGCCCGCCTGTGCCCGCGACGGGCGCCCTCGGCAACGGCCATATTCCCAACCGCAGCAAAATCTGACTCCACAAACGGCAGCCCTGCAGCCCTGCCCGTAGAACCCAACAAAACGCCGGGAAAATGCTCCTCCAACATGACCTGCTCGCGCCAATCCTGGCGGGAAACGTCCATCAAAATCATCGTGTCCACCACGTGTGAACGCAAAAAGGTGCGGAAATCCTCCGGGTCGGCCCCAGTAATAAAAGGAAGCACCAAAGAGGCCCCCGCCCGCTGCACCTGGGCGTGCATGCCAGCCATGTATTCGGTTGCCACCGAATCAACCCCGTACACGGCGGGCACAGTGTGCAGGCCGATAGTGCGCATAGACCGCGAAGCCAGCGCACTCGCCCTGGCGTTGGGAACATAACCCAACCTGTCTATGGTGGCCAGCACGCGCTCGCGGGTGGCTGCCGAAGTGGGCCTCCTCCCTGAGAGCACGTACGAGACGGTCGAGGGCGACACGCCCGCAGCTTGCGCTACTTCCTGCCTGGTGACCATATCGCCCTCGCCGTCTGTGTTCCGTAAACCGTTGGGTTGCCGCTAGTTCAAATGCACCCAAATGGCACTGTCGCGTTCGAGGCGCACCTTGCCGCCCTCGACACTCGCCCCCGCGGTGGCCACAACAGCTTCGCCGGCAAAATCTAGTTCAGCCGTCTCACCCAGGTTCAGGGCCACCAAAATGTTGCCGTTCTTGAACGCCAACAGCTGTTCTGGGCTGTGCTGCCAGGCCAGCTCCCCTTTGCCGAGGTCGAAGGCCCGCCTTTGGGAAAGCAGGTGGCGGTAGTGCGAAAGCGGCGAGGCGGGATCTTGCTCTTGCAAGTCAACCGCCAGCTCCCCCCACAGCTTAGGTTGGGGCAGCCAGGGCGTGCCCGTGCCGAAGCCGTAATTTTTCGCGTCGTGTTTCCACGGCAGCGGGATGCGGCAACCGTCCCTGCCCGGGATCTTTTTGCCGGTGCGGAACCAGGTGGGATCCTGGCGGGCGGAATCGTCTAGGGTGGTGTGCTCGGGCAGGCCGAGTTCTTCGCCCTGATACAAGTAGGCGCCGCCGGGCAGGCCTAACATGAAGGTGGTGGCGGCCAGGGCCCGGCGCAGTCCCAGCTCGCGGTTGGGCTGCGGGTCCCTGGCACTGATACCGGAGTCCGTGTCATGGCCTACCTCGTAGCCCAAGCGGGTGGCGTGGCGAACCACGTCGTGGTTTGAAAGCACCCAGGTCACGGGCGCGCCCACCTTGCCGAATTCGGCACGGGTCAAGTCGATCACCTGCCGCAGTTGGGGCCCGTCCCAGGGGGCTTTCAAATAGGCGAAGTTGAAGGCCTGGCTCATTTCGTCTTCGCGCACGTAGCGGGCGGTGCGCGAGAGCGGCTCTACCCAAGCTTCGGCAACTAGCATCCGGTCGCGCCCGAATTCGTCCAGCACCTTCCGCCATTCGCGGTAGATCTCGTGCACGCCGTCTTGGTCGTAGTAGGGGCCCAGGTCGGTCTGGTCCCCAGTGGCTTCGCTCTGCCAGCGGTCCGGGCCGATTGCGTCGTTGGGAAGGCCTTCTGCCTTTACTAGGCCGTGGGCTACATCCACGCGGAACCCGTCGGTTCCCCGCTCGCACCAGAAGCGCAGATATTTCTTGAACAGCTCGTGTACGTCGGGATTTTCCCAGTTGAAGTCCGGCTGTTTGGGGTCGAACAGGTGCAGATACCACCAGCCGCGGTCTTCCTCTTTGCCGGTTAGCTGGTCGACCTTGCTCCAGGCGGGACCCCCAAACATGGAACCCCAGTTGTTGGGGGCTTCGCCCTCGCTATAGCGGAAAATGTAGCGGTCGCGTTCGGGGGATTTGGGCCCGGCAGCTAGCGCTTCTTTGAACCACTCGTGCTCTGAAGAGGAGTGGTTGGGCACCACGTCTATTACTACTTTCATCCCGAGGGCGTGGGCCCGGGCTACGAGTTTGTCGTAGTCGGCCAGGGTGCCGTAATCGGGGTTGATGTCGAAATAGTTAGCTACGTCGTAGCCTGCGTCGGCCTGGGGGGAGGGGTAGAACGGCGATATCCAAATCGCGTCTACCCCGAGTTTTGCCAGGTAGTCCAGTTTTGAAATGATGCCTGGTAGATCGCCCAGGCCGTCGGCTCCCGAGTCCGCAAAGGAACGCGGGTAGACCTGGTAGATCACTGCGCTGCGCCACCACTGATCCATGTCTGGGCGCATAGCGGTATCGGTCAAGATTCCCTCCTTAGATTCTTACTGTTTTACGCCGCCGGCTGCGAGGCCGGTTACGATTCGGCGCTGGAATAGCAGCACCAGGATTACCAGCGGGATAGTTACTACCACGCCCGCTGCCATTTGTGAGCCGAACGGGGTTTCGAACCCGCTCACGCCACCGAATTTCGATATTGCTACCGGGGCGGTTTGCATCCCTGGGTCGTTGACCATGGTCACGGCGATCAGGAATTCGTTCCACGTGTTGATGAACACGATGATTGCGGTGGTGAATACGCCGGGGGCGGCGATGGGCAGTATTACCCGCCGGAACGCTTGCCCTGGGGTGCAGCCGTCTACCATTGCGGCCTGCTCTAGTTCGCGTGGCATTTGCTTGAAGAAGCTGGTTAGGTTCCACACTGCCAGTGGCAAGGCGAAGGATAGATCAGGCAGGATCATGGCCTGGAAGGTGTTGATCCACCCCCACGCGGTGAAGAGTTTTAGTAGCGGTACCACGATTGCCACGAGCGGGAACATCGAGGTGGCTATAACGATGGTCAAAATGATCGATTTGCCCGGAAATTCCAGGCGGGCCAGCGCGTAGGCGGTGATCGTTGCGATTAGCAGAGCGAGCACTGTAGTAACCCCGGCCACAATGATCGAGTTCAGTAGCGACCTACCGAATTGGCGGGAGGGGTCGAATACCTGCGTGTAGTTTTCCATGGACACCGTTTTGGGCCACAGGGTGGTTTCGAAGATGTCCTTGGTGGGGCGCAGGGACGAGACGACCATCCAGTAGAAGGGCGCCAGGCAGAAGATTACGATTGCGGCTATGCCTATCCACGAGGACGTGTTGGACAGTCCCGCTTTTAGTTTGGATTGCTTCATCGCTCTTGCTCCTTCCCCTTTGGGGTGCCCTCCCGGGTGGAACCAGCCCTTTGGGCCCGGCTGATTTCAGCTGGGCGCGTGGAATAGTGCGGCTTTTTCGACCTCTTGAAGAATTGGGAGAGGCGCAGTTTGGAGCCGGAATTTGGTTCGTCTACGAGTTCGGCCCCCAACACTTTTATGAAGGCGAAAGCGATCATGAACACGTAGATGAAGAGCACTACCGCGTAGGCGGCCGCACTGCCGTAGCGCAGGTTGGAGGCGTCGTCTTGCACTAGCATCGACAGGGTCTCGACTGAGCCTTTGCGGGGGCCGATCAAGATGTAGGGCAGATCGAACATGCGCAGTGCGTCGAGCATGCGGAACAGGACGGCTACAACTAGGGCGGGTTTTACTAGCGGCAGGGTGATGGTAATGAATCTGCGCCAGGCGCCGGCCCCATCTATTTTGGCGGCTTCATAGACGTCGTCGGGGATAACTTGCAACCCGGCTAGAGTGAGCAGCCCAATGAAGGGGGCAGTTTTCCAAGTGTCGGCGATTATGATCGCAAATTTTGCGGGCCAGTCCGAGGTAGCCCACAGCACCTGCGTGTTCAGCAGCGCGTTGGCGGCTCCGTGGGAATCGAAGATCCACTTCCACAGCACCGCAGATACGGCGGTGGGAATTGCCCAGGGCACCAAGATTGCAGCGCGTACCAGCCCGCGTCCCTTCATCGCCTTGTGCATGATTAGTGCCATGGCCACGCCCAACACTGCTTCGATTGCCACGGTTACGGTGGCGAAGAAGGTGGTGTTCCAGAATGCGTTCCAGAAGCGGGTGCCCGTGTCACCTCGGAAAATATTTAGGTAGTTTTCCAGCCCTACAAACGGTTCGCTTTCGCGCACGAAGCCGGTTGCCGGGTCGATCCCGCGAAAGCCCCACAGGGACTGGTAGAGGGCGGAAATGGTGGGGAAAATGATTACGATCGCGATGACTATGACGGTGGGCGATACTAACCAGCCTGCCAGTTTCGCCTGCGCCTTGCCCGAGTCGGTCAGTGCCAGAGATTTTGATTTAGACATGCCAACTTCCTTACTTTCCCGACGTCATGTCGGTTAGCTTCTTTGCTAAGCCGTCGAGGGCGGGGCCGGTTTCTTTTTCGCCTTTGAGCACGGGGAAGACCGCGTCCTGGATGGCGGTTGAAACGTCCCCGTAGTTGTAGACCTGCGGGCGGGGGACGGCACTTTCGATGGATTTCTTTAGCGCCGGCAGGTAGGGGAATTGCTTGATTAGTTCAGGCTCGTCGTACAGCGAGGTGTAGATGGGGGCCAGTGTGGTTTCGGTCAGGAGACGCCGCTGGATTGGTTCTGAGGTGTACCACTTGATGAAGTCCAAACTGGTGGCCTTGTTTTTGCAAAATGCCGAGATGGCGGCGTTGTGCCCACCTAGGGAGGAGGTGCCGCCCTCGGGCTTGTCTGCGGTGAAGCCGGGCATTGGGGCCACCCCCATTTTGTCGCCCAATTTTTCTTTCGAGAGGGCGTATTGGTAGGGCCAGTTGCGGTAGTACAGGACGCGGTCGGATTCGAAGGCGTTGCGCCCTTCTTCTTCTTTGTAGGTGAGCGCTTCCTTGGGGATAAAGCCATCCTTGAAGCCGTCGGCAAGGACCTGCAGTCCCCTCTTGGCTTGTGCAGAATCTACTTTCACCTTGCCGTCACTGTCGACAGTTTTGCCGCCGAAGGCGTGAATAGCTTCGTCAGCATTTACGGTTAGGCCTTCGTATTTGGCCATCTGGCCGGCGTAGCAGCCGATGTCTTTGTGGCCGGGCAAGGAGCGCACCGCCTTACAGCCGGCCTTCATGTCGTCCCAGGTTTTGGGGGCTTCGTTTACCCCGGCCTGCTCTAGTAGGTCTTTGCGGTAGTACAGGATGCCCCCGTCGGAACCGTGCGGCATGGCAAACAGCTGGTTGCGGTATTGGCCGGTTTTCCAAACTGGCGGCAGGATCTTGTCTTTGGGGAATTCCTTAGCGGGCAGGGGCATGATCCACCGGTAGGCGGCGAATTCGGCCACCCACACGTTGTCTAGTGAAAGAACGCAAAACGAGTCGGATTTTGTTTGCGCGTTTTGCACCATCGAGTTGCGCTGTTGGTCTGCTTCAGAGGACAGCTCGATCATGGTTACGGGTTCTTTGGGGTGGGCTTTATTCCAATCTTCGAGCATTGGGGCTAGTTTGCCCGAGTTGTCTTTGCCCTGTACGTAGGTGATTGGGCCGCGGCCTTCCAGCTTGCCCGCTTTTATATCTTTCTCGCTTACCGTGTTGCCCGCACAGGCCGTAAGGGCGAGGGCGGCACAGGCGGCCAAAGCGCCAAGCGAGAGCGCTTTTGTTTTCATATCCGCGTAACTCCTTTGTCAGTCGGAACGAGGCAGGGCGCGCTGTTTCGACGCGCGTCGACCTAACCACCCTAGCCCTTCATTGCCGAATGCTGTAAAGGAGACCTGCGCAAATATGGCTAATTTGCCATTATTTGCCGTATGGTTAGTCTGTTTCACTCGTTTCGGTTGAGGTGGAACCAGCCTTTTGGGCAGTCCGTGAGTCATCTTCGCTTCGAGCGGGCTGCGGGTCCTGCTCGCTGCCTTGCGAGCGGATATCCTTGCGCCGCATGCCGGCGACTCCCCTCCTGGCGAGCGCAACAGCAGCCTTCCCGGTTTTACGGGCCCATTCGGCGCTAGCTTTTGCGCCCCTCCGAACGCTAGCGAGGGCGGAACGGGAGGCCTTCGAGTCCCTTGCCGAAGCGGCCGCCTTGGTTGCAAAGGCCTTACCTGCGCGAGTGGAGGCGAAGATCTTTGTGCGCGTGGGGATCCAAAAAGCGCGCCAGCGCCTGCGCATCTTCTGGAACGAATCGGGCCTGCCGAGCGCTCTGGACATGCCTAGTGCAAGCATTAATAGGGCGGCCATCAGCGCCCAAATTAGGACCTGCGAAAGCGAGAAGCCGGCATTGTCGCGAGCTTCGACCTCGAACCCGGTATTTAAAACTTTCGGATTGGTCCAGGTGATAGTGTCCCCGTCTACCTTGCCTCCAGCAGCTCCCGAAGTGTCGGTGATGGGCCCGGGGAAGGTCAGCGACAACTTGAAGCGGGTATTCTCGTTCAGGTTTGAGTAGCTGGGGTCGCCGGGCAGGGAAACGCTGTAACGCCCAGAATAGTGTTTGATAGTCACAAAAGGGGCCCCCGAAGAGGCAATCGGTTGCGGCTTGGTGAAGTCAATAGTGCAGCGAGTCTGCTTTACAGTCGACCTGTCGAGTACGCGCGTCTGGCCCTGCCCGCCTGCCTCCAATAGCAAGTTCTGCAACGAAGCGCAGGTGATCTGGCTGCCCTCGTTTTTGGGGATTCCCATGGTGGCGTGCAGCGTGTAGGTCTGGTCGGGGTAGATTCTAATAGCCGTGGTTGATTCGCACCCCGAAAGCGCGGCGCACAGCCCGACTAACAACGCTAGCGCGGCAAAAGCACGAGGGCGGGTGGGGGAGCAATCCTGGTTCATGGGTTAAGGGTTCCACAATATTGGCCTCACCGGGTAATGTAGCGCGCCGAAGCGGCCTTTAGTCCCTGGAATAGGGCGCCGGAATTTGCGTAGCAACAGGTAGATTCAGTAAACCTAGAAAAGTTAATAAAAAAGTAAAGCAAAAGCAAAGACGGTTTGCTAAAAGTAATCTATGGCTAGATTAGAACCTTCATCCCAGGCCCCATTACTAGGCGTCACAATCGCCACGGAAACGCTCCTGCCGCCCTCGCCGGCACCCCTCACCGAATTTCGCGTGCCCAACAGCATAAATGCCACCGGCCTCATCGCCCTCGCTGTGGGGGAACCAAAACACAAACTAAAAGGCGACTACGGAATAAACCCAGAGCTACTAAAACTAAAACTTCTAGCCGCCGCCGAGCAGCGTCCCATAGACCTGGCGCTGGTGGCCGGCTACAGTGCCCAAATGCTGGTTAGCGCGAAAACTGTTGACGTGCTAAACGAACTGCGCGCCCAGGGCGCGATCGGCGAGTGGGGAATAAGAGCCCGCACTGCTGGCCAAGTAATGCGCTCACTGTCCCTGCTCGGCCCCTCCCACGTACAGGTAGACGTAGACGAGGTCGGCCCTAACGCCATAGGCGGCGTTCTAGCGGCCGCAAAGCGAGCCCGCGCCAAGCTGATATTGACCGTACCCGCGTCCCTCCCGCCCGCTCGCGCAGCAAAATTACTACGCCAATGCGCCGCCCTCACCCTAAAGGTGCGCACCCGGGCGGAACTGAACTCTGCCCTAAAAACGATTACAACCCTCACCCCGGCACACACCCGGGCCGCCTAGCCAAAGAGTAACCCACAAGGCGCCGTCACCAGGAAAAGATGTAAAGCGGGCAGAAAGTGTTTACTCTCTAAGCGGACCCAAACGGCCCAGAAAGGCCGAAAGCTAACTCCGGAAGTAACCCAAATGCAGCAAACCCCGCACATAAACCCAACAGGGCCGATCGCCAACACAGTACTGATGCCAGGCGACCCCCTGCGCGCCAAATTTATTGCCGAAACCTTCCTAGACGACGCCCGCCAATTTAACCAGGTGCGCGGAATGCTGGGATACACCGGCACCTACCAGGGAGTGCAGGTGTCGGTTATGGGATCGGGCATGGGCATCCCCTCCATTTCCCTGTACGCTCACGAGCTGATTCACGTCTACGGGGTGAAAAATATTATTCGCGTGGGCTCGTGTGGGGCCCTGCAAGAGGACCTAGACCTGTACGACGTGGTAGTGGCCGCCTCAGCCTCCACCGATTCGCACTTCATCACCCAATACGATCTGCCGGGCACCTGGGCGCCCACCGCCTCCTGGGATTTGCTCGAGGGCGTGTACGCGCAGTCCCGCAAAGCCGAGGTGCCCATCCGGGTGGGCAACATTTTGTCCTCGGACGTCTTCTACAACTTCGACGAAACTGTAAATGCCCGGTGGGCAAAGATGGGCGTGCTCGCCGTCGAAATGGAATCTGCCGGCCTGTACGCGGTTGCTGCCCAGGCGGGGGCGCGCGCCCTCGGCGTGTTCACCGTCTCGGACAACCTGGTAACCGACCAGCACACCAGCGCCAGCGAACGCCAGAGCGCCTTCACTAAGATGATCGAATTGACCTTGCCGGTAGCTGCGAAAGTGGGGCAAGAATGAGCCGCGCGAAAACTTCCAAGGCCCGGGCGGGCGTCAATCCCCAGGCGGCTGTGCCCATCATGCTGTTCACCTTCGTGTTCAGCTTGATTATCGACAACGGTTTTAAATTCATGACCGCTTCCATGGGGCAGGCGCTAGACCTGAGCCTAAACCAGGTCTCCTTGCAGGCCTCCCTAGCGGGTATTTTGATCGGCATTGGCGCAGTAGTCTACGCCGCCCTCTCCGACTTTGTGCCAGTGCGCAAACTGGTACTGGCGGGCATCACGCTGGCCGTAGTCGGCTCCCTGATAGGTTTTATTGGCCAAAGGGTGTGGCCGCTGGTACTCACCGGGCGTATCGTGCAGACTGCAGGGTTGGCGGCCGCCGAAACGCTCTACGTCATCTACGTAACCAAGCATCTGTCAGCCGCTCAACAAAAGACTTACCTGGGCTTTTCCACCTCCGCATTCCAGGCCGCCACCCTTTTCGGGGCTCTGGCCAGCGGTTTCATGGCAACCTACGTGTCGTGGACGGCAATGTTTGCGATCCCAGTGGTACTAGTGCTGGCCATTCCGATCGTGCTAAAAACGCTTCCAGCCGACGACGAGCTGCAAACGGGAAGCGTCGATTGGGTGGGGCTCGCCCTCATCGGCATCTTTGCTACCAGCTTGATCATGTTCATGCAGGAGTTCAACTGGCTTTGGCTCGTGCCCACGGTGGCGGGCATCGCCCTGTTTGCCGTGCACGTGGCGAAATCGTCCGGGGCACTCGTGCAATCGCGCTTTTTCAAAAACGGCAGGTACGTGTGGGCGCTGGTACTCGTATTCATTGTCTACTCTGTGCAGCTGGGCTTCATCGTGCTATTTCCCGCGATTGCAGCGCAGATACACGGCTACACGTCCGACAAATCCGCCCTGCTGTTGGCCCCCGGCTACGTGGGAGCAATCATTGTGGGGGCGGCCTCCGGCAAAATTGGCCAGTACCTTCCTACCCGCCCAGCCATCTACTCTGCTGGAGGATCAATCATTCTGGCACTGGTCCTAATGGCGCTGTTCATGAACGCCTCCCCGGCCGTGTTCGTAGTAGCCGCACTGCTATTCGCCTGCGGCTTCGCCCTCATGTACGCCCCCTTACTGTCTAGCGCCCTGGCGAAGATCGCGCCCGAGCAGTCGGGCATCGCAATCGGCTTCTACAACCTCACCATCAACATTGCTATCCCGCTGGGCATTGCCTACAGCGCTAAACTCGCCGACCTGCACCTTTCGGTCCCCCGCGTGCTGAACCCGCTAGGTGGGCGGACCGAAGGATACGGCGCAGTCATGTGGATACTGGCGCTGATAGCACTGGTTGGCATCGCAATCTATGCGGTAGCCGACCAGAACATGACCAAAATCGAACAAAAGAATCGGCAGCGGCGGAAGGAAGCCAAATGAAACGTGCTGAATTAGCTCGAATGATCGACCATACCCTACTCAAACCCGAAGCCACCGCAAGCGACTTCGCCGCCCTCGCCAAGGAGGCGGGGGAGCTAGGAACGTATTCGGTGTGCGTGTCCCCTTCGGCTCTGCCTCTGGAAGTTCCCGAGGGCGTACACGTGGCCACCGTCTGTGGTTTTCCCTCCGGGGCGGTAAAACCGCAGATCAAGGCCGCCGAAGCCGCCCAAGCTGTGCGCGACGGGGCCGAAGAAGTAGACATGGTGATCAATGTGGGATTGGCCGTAGCTGGCAAATTCCAGCAGGTGTGCCAGGAAATTGAGCAGGTGCGCGAAGCCATCCCGAACGCAATCTTGAAGGTGATCATTGAATCCGCCGCCCTTAGCGACGAGCAGATCGTAGCGGTCTGCCAGGCCGCCGTGGCAGCGGGGGCCAACTTCGTCAAGACCTCAACCGGATTTCATCCGGCCGGTGGTGCGAGCGTGCACGCGGTGGAACTCATGGCCCGCACCGTTGCAGGCAAGGCGGGAGTAAAGGCCTCCGGGGGGATCCGCACTGCTGAAGCCGCCCAACAGATGGTGGCTGCGGGGGCTACCCGGTTGGGGCTATCGGCCTCGGCAAAAATCCTGGCCGAAATGGACCTGTGATGGACCTGCTTGGCCAGGCGGCCGACTGGGCCCGCCACGATCCCGATCCGGTTACAAAAGCCCAGCTAGAGCACACTCTAGAACTGGCGCGTGCCGGCAGCAAAGCCGCGGTTGGCGAACTCCAGGAGGCCTTCGCTGGTCCACTGCAATTCGGCACTGCCGGGTTGCGAGGGCGGCTCGGGCCCGGGTGCGCCCGCATGAACGAGGCCGTGGTGGTGCGTGCTACCGCCGGGCTGATGGCCTGGCTGAACCAGCAGGTAGAGGCCCCCAAGGTAGTGGTCGGCTGCGACGCCCGCCACGGCTCTGCCCAATTTGCCCAGGCCGTGGCCGAAGTGGTGGCTGCAGCTGGCGGAAACGCGGTGAAATTGCCGGAAGCCGGGCCCACTCCCGTCACCGCATTTGCCGTACGTGCTTTAAACGCCGACGCGGGGGTGATGGTCACGGCCTCGCACAATCCTGCCCAAGACAATGGCTACAAGGTTTATTTGGGAGGTCGAGTGGCCACCGGCGTCGCCCAAGGAGTGCAAATTGTGCCCCCCGCCGACGCGCAAATTGCCGAGTGCATCGAACAAGCCCCGAAGGCCGACCAAGTGGCCCGCAAAAAATCGCCGCTTGCTCGCGCAGACGTAACCGAGCAATATCTAGCTGCCATCTGCCCGCCCCCGAAGAGCCGAGACCTGACCATCGTATTGACCCCCATGCACGGGGTGGGCGGGCGCATCTGCGAACAGGCGCTGCGGAGGGCAGGATTCACTAACGTGCAACTCGTATCCGCTCAGGCAGACCCCGACCCGGACTTTCCCACCGTGGCATTTCCAAACCCCGAAGAGGACGGGGCGCTAGAGTTGGCCTTCCAAGAAGCTGAGCGGGTGCGCGCAGACCTAGTAATCGCCCTCGACCCGGATGCGGACAGGTGTGCACTAGCAGTATGCGACCAGGGCCAATGGCGGGCGTTGTCGGGAGACGAAACAGGGGCACTGTTAGGATCCCACCTTGCAGCTGGGGCGCAGTCTGGTACCCTAGCCTGTTCTATCGTGTCCTCGCGCTTGCTAGGAAAAATTGCCGAGGACGCCGGGCTGGGATTTGCCCAAACTCTGACCGGGTTCAAATGGATTGCCCGCACCGAAAATCTGCTCTACGGCTACGAAGAAGCCATAGGGCACTGCCCCAACCCGCAGGCTGTGCGCGACAAAGATGGCATAGCAACCGCGGTGGTTGCTGCCCTGCTGGGCGCTGAGCTCAAAGCCCAAGGCAAAACGCTAGTTGACGAACTCGACGAGCTGGCACGCAAATTTGGGCTCTACCAAACAGCCCCACTCACGTTCCGCGTAAAAGACCTGAATCTGATCAGTAGAACCATGGCAAAACTGCGGGCAGAGAGGCCGGCCGCCCTCGCCGGATCGCAGGTGGTGCGAACCCTAGACCTAAAGGACGGAACCGAAAAACTGCCCCCCACCGATGCGGTCATCTTCGAAACTGCCGCCAACGACCGGGTAGTAATACGCCCTTCAGGCACAGAACCCAAGCTCAAATGCTATTTGGAGGTAGTACTACCCGCCGGCGAAAAGGTACCTCACGAGCAGGCGAAGCAGCGGCTGCAAAAGCTGAAACAGGACGTCGCTTCAGCCTGTGGGCTGTAGTAGAACGTAAACGCCGTCTCAACCAAATATTAGTTGGCTGAGACGGCTTTTTTACGTCCAAGTGGGCACTGTAATCCGCAAGTAAAATTTAGATATTGCAAAAATGTGGGTATAGTAAGCCAAATCCGAATATGATTTATGTACCCGACATGCGGAGGAACAATGGCCGTTCAGGCTGAATCACAGTGGAATCCACCCAACAAAAGATTCTTCGGGCACCCTCTAGGCTTGATGCCGCTATTTACAACCGAGGCGTTCGAACGCTTCAGCTACTACTCGATGCGTGCCATCTTGCTCTACTACCTGGTAGACACCCTAGCCAACGGCGGACTGGCACTTGACGACGCAATCGGGCAGTCCCTAGCCCAAATATATTCGGCCTCCGTATTCCTGCTGTCAGTGCTCGGCGGCTGGTTTGCCGACCGCGTGTGGGGCCCACGCCGCGCCACCCTGTACGGCGGGCTAGTGATCATTGCCGGCCACATTGCCCTGGCGATCCCCATCCCAACCATGTCCTACCTAGGAATTATCCTGGTCGCCCTCGGCACAGGCCTGTTGAAGCCAAACATTTCCGCAATGGTTGGCAACCTCTACCGCGACCACGACCCCAAGCGCGAAGCAGGCTTCTCGATCTTCTACATGGGCATCAACATCGGCTCGTTCATTTCCTCCTTCATCGTTGCTGCTGCCCGCAACTGGGGCGGCTACCACGCGGGCTTCTCGGTGGCAGCCTTCGGCATGGCCATAGCCCTGTTGTTCTACATCCAAGGGCGCAAATACCTAAACCCGGCCGTCGACGACGTCCCCAACCCACTTACCAGCGCTGAGCGCAAACGCATGTGGATCTTTGCGGGCGGGCTGCTAGGCGCACTCGCGGTAGTGCTGGTTCTGGTACACCTAATTACCGGAAAAGGCTGGTTGGTAAACGCTATCGACTCGCTAACCCTGTTGGCCCTGGCTGCACCTATTTGCTACTTCGTAGTAATGTTCCGCTCCAAGAAGGTGGACGCGGCCGAACGCTCCCGCCTTTCCGCCTTCATCCCACTGTTTGTGGCAGCAATGTTGTTCTGGATGATCTTCGAACAGGCAGCCTCCTCCATGGCCGCCTTCGCAAAAGACAACACACACCTAAGTGTTGGCGGACTGGCCATAAACCCCGAATGGTACCAGTCCATCAACCCGCTATTCATCGTGGCACTATCCCCGCTGTTTGCGGCGCTGTGGGGCAGAGTCGGAAACCGCGTGCCCACCGCCATCAAGTTCACCATCGGACTCGGCTTGGCAGCCCTGTCCTTCATATGGCTGGGAGCCTGGGCCGCGGTCTACGCGGGAGGGCGCAGCCCCTGGTGGGTTTTGGCCCTCACTTACGTGATCCAGACCCTGGGCGAACTCTGCCTTTCGCCGGTAGGTTTGGCAGCTACCACACTGCTGGCTCCCCGGGCATTCAAGAGCCAGGCAATGGCACTGTGGTTTTTAGCTTCGGCCTCCGGGCAGGCAATTACCGCACAGGTCTTGCAACGCACGGGCGACCTGTCGCACACCACGGTGTTCGTGGGCACCGGCGTAGTAGCACTGGTATTTACCCTGATCCTGGCATGTCTATCGCCCTGGATCGGGCGCCACATCAACGCGGGGATGGAAGAACCCGTAGCCTGAGCGTAGTAATTCCCTAACGGGATTCACTGGCAGGGGCTGGCGCCCCCTGCTAAGCGCAAATGTCCCTCCTCGCCTGCGAGGTTGTGCGTGCTTTTGCTCTTTCGCACCGGAGAGGTTGTGCGCGCTCCCGCCCTTGCGCTTCGCGCAAATGCCCGTCTGCGCCCCGAGCGCGCACCACCTCTCCGGTGCTTTCGCCTGGTGCCTGCGCAAATGCCCGTCCGCGCCCCGAGCGCGCACAACCTCTCCGGTGCTTTCATTTTGCGGCGTACGTGCTTAGGCGCGCAAGCCTTTTTCGATTGCTTCGCCAACTTCCTGGTCAATGTTCTTCCAATAGGCGATGACATTTGTGAGCACGGGCTCCTTGCCCTGCCCGTGGTTCAACATGCCCACTACGGTGTCGACCAGATCCTCGCGTTCCTTGGCAGTGTAGACATTGCGCACCAGCTCATGTGCCTGCGTGAAGTCGTCGTCCTCGGAATGCAAAGTGGCGGCGCTGCGAACCAGCTCCCCGTCGTTTTCCCACGAGGCTTCGGCCACGCCGCCGCCCTGAGCCCAGTCGCGCTCGTAAGAGTTAGGAGCGTAGACCGGGGCGTCCCCAGAATGTTCGAACGCCATCTGCCCATCGAAGGTGTAGGCATTGGTTTCCACTACCGGCCGGTTTACTGGCAGCTGCGCATAGTTGGTGCCTATGCGGTTGCGTTGGGCATCCGCATAGGCGAATGCGCGCCCCAGCAACATTTTGTCGGGGGACAGGCCCGTGCCCGGCACCAAGTTTGAGGGCGCAAACGCGGCCTGTTCAATCTGCGCGAAGAAGTTCGTTGGATTTTCGTTGAGCGTAAACTTTCCGACCGGGATCAGCGGGTAGTCCTTCTTCGAAATAGTTTTAGTCAGATCAAACGGGTTGAAACGGTAGGTCTTGGCCTCCTCGTAAGGCATGATCTGGAAGTCGACCCGCCAGGAGGGATAGTCGCCCCGCTCGATAGCTTCGAACAGGTCCTTCCTGTGGAAGTCAGGATCTGACCCGGCCAGCTTCTCGGCCTCTTCGTTCGAGAGGTTCTGTACCCCCTGTTCGGTGTGGAAGTGCCAGCGCACCCAAAATAGTTCGCCCTCGGAATTGATCAGCGAATAGGTGTGCGAAGAATACCCGTTCATGTGCCGGTAGGATTTGGGAATCCCCCGCGGACCCATGAGGTAGGAAACCTGGTGGGCACTTTCGGGGGACAGCGACCAGTAATCCCACTGCATGTTGTTGTCGCGTAGGCCGCGGTCGGGAAGGCGCTTTTGGGACCGAATGAAGTGCGGGAACTTCAGCGGATCGCGCATAAAGAAGGTGGGGGTGTTGTTTCCCACCATGTCGAAGTTGCCGTCCTCGGTATAGAACTTCAACGCAAAACCGCGCACGTCGCGCCACGTGTCGGGCGAGCCCATCTCGCCAGCCACGGTGGAAAAGCGCGCCAGCATGCGGGTTTTGGCCCCCTTCTGCAAGAACTTGGCGTGGGTGTACTTCGAGACGTCTTCGGTTACCTCAAAGACGCCAAAAGCCCCCGACCCCTTCGCGTGAGGGCGACGCTCTGGAACGTTCTCGCGGTTAAAGTGCGCCAGGGATTCGACCAGGTGAACGTCGTGCAGAACAATAGGGCCGTCGGGGCCGACGGTTAAGGAGTGCTCTTCGGATACAGCAGGGGCCCCAAAGTCCCCAGTAGCGTTTTTCTTTGGGTTTTTAGGCATGGCAACTCCGTTCATTGAAGGGGATATTTTTGTAGCTAAAATTTCGCCTTTAGCGACATCCTCAAACTATCGAAGGTTGCACTGTGGCGCACGACAATGCCGTGGAACACATTGTGGCCTGCACCTTTGCAAACGCGAGTGATTGCGCAGGCTTCATAGTCGCAGGCAGTTTTATGCAAGTGTGGTGGCAACTTTTTGAAATAGGCATAAATCAGGGACTTCTGCCCGGTGCAATTATCGCAATGGTCTGCAAAGATAGATACGTCATCGGGCGTTGACGCAGACGCCCCTTTCAAGGCTCAGGAGGCTGAACAAAGTTATGACCGTTACTGAAAAGGACATCCAGGCCGCAGCACCGGCTAACGCACCCGAAGAAGTTGTGAAGTGGGTTGCTAAGATTGCCGACATTACCAAGCCTGAGGCCATCGAGTTTGCCGACGGATCCCAAGAGGAATGGGACCGCCTCACCTCGATGATGGTTAAGACCGGGATGCTCACCAAGCTCAATGAAGAGAAGCGCCCCAACTGCTTCCTAGCTCGTTCGCTCCCGTCGGACGTGGCTCGTGTCGAGTCCCGCACCTTCATTTGCTCCGAAAAGGAAGAGGACGCAGGCCCCACCAACCACTGGGCAGATCCCAAGGAGATGAAGGAAACCCTTATTGGCGAAAAGGGTGTATTCCGTGGCGCAATGAAGGGCCGCACCATGTACGTGGTTCCCTTCTCAATGGGCCCACTGGGTGGCCCCATCTCGCAGCTTGGCATCGAAATCACCGACTCCCCGTACGTCGTGTGCTCCATGCGTATCATGACTCGAATGGGGGCTAAGGCCCTCGATTTGATCGCCGAGGGCAAGCCGTGGGTTCCCGCGGTCCACTCCGTTGGCTCCCCGCTCGAGGAAGGCCAGCAGGACACCGCTTGGCCTTGCAACGACGAGAAGTACATTACTCACTTCCCCGAAGCAAACGAGATTTGGTCTTACGGTTCCGGTTACGGCGGCAACGCACTGCTAGGCAAGAAGTGCTTCGCGCTGCGCATTGCTTCTACCATGGGCCGCCGCGACGGCTGGATGGCAGAGCACATGCTGGTGTTGCGCCTCACCGAGGAAGCCACTGGCAACCAGTACCACGTGACTGCCGCGTTCCCGTCCGCATGCGGCAAGACCAACCTTGCCATGTTGCAGCCCACCATCAAGGGCTACAAGGTCGAAACTGTTGGCGACGACATTGCTTGGATGCGTCCGGGCCCCGACGGCCGCCTGTACGCGATCAACCCCGAGGCCGGATTCTTCGGCGTTGCCCCGGGCACCTCTTACAAGACCAACCCGATGGCAATGGACACGGCCCGCGCCAACTCCATTTTCACTAACGTAGCGCTCACCGACGACGGCGACGTGTGGTGGGAGGGCATCGACGCTGAACTGCCCGATCACCTGATCGACTGGCAGGGCAACGACTACACTCCCGAGGACGCTAAGGCTGGCAAGAAGGCAGCACACCCGAACTCCCGCTTCACCGTGCCCGCTTCGCAGTGCCCAATTATTTGCCCCGACTGGGAAGCCCCCCAGGGCGTTCCGGTGGACGCAATCCTGTTCGGCGGCCGCCGCGCAACCAACGTTCCGCTAGTTGCCGAGCAGTACACTCCGGCACACGGCGTGTTCATTGGCGCTAACGTGTCTTCCGAGGTAACCGCGGCTGCGACCGACGTCAAGGCTGGCTCCCTGCGCCACGATCCGTTCGCAATGCTTCCCTTCTGCGGCTACAACATGGCCGACTACTGGGGCCACTGGCTCGAAATGCAGAAGAAGTTGGGCGACAAGTTCCCGAAGGTATACCAGGTCAACTGGTTCCGCAAGGACGAAGATGGCAAGTTCATTTGGCCGGGCTATGGCGACAACTCCCGCGTTTTGGATTGGATCGTCCGCCGCGTTTCCGGTCAGGTCGAAGCCATCGAAGGGGTCACTGGCTTGTACCCGAAGTTCGAGGACTTCAACCTCGAGGGCACCGGTTTAGGCAAGGAGGAATGGGACAAGATGTACGCCATCGATCCCGATGCCTGGGCCGCTGAAGCTGACGACACTGCAAAGTACTTCGAGCAGTTTGGCGACAAGGTTCCTCAGCCCATCCTCGATGAGCTGCAGGCTCTGCGCGACCGCATCGCCGCCGCTAAGAAGTAGATTTTTAGCCTTCTCTAGGTAGCTAGTTAGAGGCCGGTGGGGAAACCCGCCGGCCTCTTGCTGTGTTCCCTTACCGACAGTGCGCTACCGAGGCCGCGTGCGCTTTGGCGGGGGCAGTCCGCCCTGCGTTGCACGCTGGGGTCTGCTCGCCCTAAGGGCCCGGCTTCGACTGGGGCGATCCACGGAGGGCCAGATGGGCAATTGCGATGCACCCCATATTGCTTTCAACGTGCGAAAACTTGCGCAAACGGCAACAATAAGACCGTGAGTAATGCATTCGGTACGTCCCCTCTGGCACAGCTGCTGCCCGTAACTGCGCCCACCGTCATGTTCCGCGAAGAGCACATGGCAAAAGGGGTAGCACCGCTATTCGAAATCACTCGCATCGGCCGTTACATGTCCGTGGGACTGGCATTGCGCAAGGGCGGCAAACTGAACGTGCTCACAACGCGCAACAAGATGATCGGGCACCTACTGGACCTATCCACTCGCGGGCAGCTGCTAGATTTAGCCTGGGCAAATTTCGAATCCCTGCACTTGAATCAGGACGGCACCCCCGAATTGCGTATCCGGGTGCTGGGGGACAAAGAAGATCGCTACCTGCGCATCGACAACGGCACCAACTTGATTTCTGCGCTGCTTTGGCGTTTTCCCGTGAAACACATTCGCGACCTGCTCCCCAAAGTGGACATGGGCGACGGCGGCATCGTGGTTGTGCCACAGGCCGATTCAATAGCCGTAGTATCCGACCAGACCGCGCACGTGCAACTGGCTAAATTGCTGGAACCGTACGCTCTGAACGCGCGCCCAGCTTCGACCTCGACCCCCGTACCGCTGCGCCTTACTAATTCGGGATGGGTGGAATACGTTCCGCCCGTAGGCTCTAAAGCATACGGGCATGTGCAAACTATTATGGAAGTGTTAGAACAGCGCGCACAGCGCGGATACGTGGATGCCTCCTACCGGATGCAGATCAAATAGTACAGAAAGGCGGCCCACCCATGCCGGAGTCAGCTGGTAAGCGCCTCCCGGACAGGCTGACGCGGCTGATAGCTGTTCATACACTCCTAACTTCTGTGGGTCCGGCCGAGGTAGTTATTACCGTAACTATAAAAAATGGGGACATGTCTACGCGCATCGATGAGCCGGTGTCCCTCCAAGACGAGCTACCCATGATCGTGTTGCGCCGTTTCGCAGAGGCCGTATCGTGGGGCCAGCCCGCAGCGGTACGAATTTCTGCCTGCCGGGTAGCGGACGAGATTCGCTCATACGAGGGTTCGTTTCCAAATATCACTTTGGTGGACGGCACCGATCCTGTTGCCTCCAAGTTGGGAGCCGAAGTACGTAAGCAGGCTGGGGAGTGGGCGGCGCAGAACGCCGAGCACCTCCGGGAGCTCGCCAAAGCGCAGGCTCGCCGCAAAAAATTCGAGGACGCCCTCGTTAAACCTTTGGTTGTGGTAGCTACAGACGGGTCTGTGGGGCGTGGGAATCCGGAAGGGTCGTGGGCTTGGATCGATTCGCTGGGCGGGGGCAATGGCGATCTGTACACCGGCGACATAGTCGAGTGCGAACTTTGGGCGATCATCAGGGCAATTCGCGCGCATCCGAATACGCGCCTGCGCTTGATAACCGACTCGCAGGTGTCGGTGAAGTTGGTAGAGTCGCGGCTGTCTCCGCAGGCGCGTCGCGAGCGGGCCAGCGGGAATTTCCAGATCCCCACCGTGCCGGGGATCAGCCAGGATGCCAGCACGCTGGCCGACAAGGCGGCTCAGATTATCGAAGCCCACGTGGGTGTGGTGTCGCTCGAGTGGGTGCGTGCTCACCCGGAGCAGCCGACCTCGCTTGCAGAATATATGAATGAGGGCGCCGATACCGCCGCAGTGTTAGTGCGGCGGCGACTCAGCGACCCTCTGTTGGCTAATAGGGAGGACGTGCGCGCCCGCGTGCGTGCCGTTGCCGGCGCTACTGTCGCGGACTACAGGCGTTCTCTTTAGGCTCCGACCTTGTTCGGGTCAGATACCGGGGGAAGGGTGGACCAGGGGAAATTGATCCACTTGTCTGTCCTCTTCAGTACGTAGTCTGGTTTCACAATGGAGCGGGACTTTTCGTAGATTACCGCGCTGCGAACCTCGGATACTTCGACCACTTCCTCGTCGGCAGATACGACCCCGTGCTTAGACACCAGGTCGATCACTAGCTTCAAAGTCTTGCCAGAATCTGCCACGTCGTCTACCACCAGGACTTTTTTGCCGCGCAGTGCGGAAGTATCCATAAGTGGGGGTAGTACTACGGGTTCGGGAAGTGTTTCGGCAATGTCGGTGTAGAACTCGACGTTTAAAGTACCGATGGATTTGGTGCCGAGGGCGTAAGACAGCGCCCCTGCTGGCAGTAGACCTCCACGGGCTACAGCTACTACCAGGTCGGGCATCCAACCCGATTCATAAATTGTTTCGGCTAGTGTGCGCATGCCGTCGCCGAATGATTGCCAGGTTAGAACTTCGCGGTCGTTTTCCTTCTCCATGTCATTAGCCTAGTTGAAAATTATTGCTCCCGGTAAATGGCGGGGCTTACTTTTCCTTGATCATCAGTTCGAACAGTGTGGCGAGTGTGTTTGGTACCTCATTGGTGGCCTCGCCGTAGTGTTCGGCATAGCCTTCGGGGTAGACCTCGAACACGGTGTAGGAGGTGCGCGCCAGCAGCGTTAGATCTTTTAGGGAACCGACGCACTTGGCGTTCACGGCGTCTAGGATGCGCTGGAAGTATTCTTCAATTTCGTGCTGCCATTCGAATTCTGCCGACTGCAGGATTTCGAAGCAGTGCTCGTCGCGGGAAGCGTACAGGCGCATTTCCTGGGCGATTACGGCGCGTTCGTTGCCGGTGATGGCCTCCAGGAAGGGGGTGAGGGCGGCTTGGGCGCGCTTGGGTGCAGGTGCATCCATGTCGATACCTTCGAGGACACTTTGCAGCTCTTCCCAGACTTCTACGGCGTGTACGCGCAGGTGTTGGTAGTACCAGCCGATGAGGGTCGAGACGAAGTCAGATTTGTCCACGAAGTTGTAGTAGAAGGCGCCGCGGGTAAAGCCTGCGGCCTCTGAGACGGTCCCTACGGTCATTGCGGGGATACCGGTTTTTACTACAAGCTGTAGGCCACCTTCGAGTAGTGCTTGACGTGTGGCCTCGCGTTTTGAATGCTCCCAGGTTGCGGGGGTTCCTAGTTCAACAGACATAGACTTTGCCCTTTGGTTACGTATAGTTGTTCTCGGTGTGTATGCAATACGCGTACATACGAGTATGACTCTATCGGGGGATGCGCTGCTATGAAAGTTTTCGCTACTAAACCGCGAAATACGGCAATAGCGAAAAGCTATCAAAGGTTCAATTTCGCGCACCTCAAGGATAAGTATATTGATTAACGTTTTTTAATGAAAGTGGACTAGTGGGCAGAAAACGTAGGATTTACCGCAGGCGGCGAACCGGGGCAGCCTTAGTTCTTATATTTCTAGTTGCGCTGCTCATATACGCCCTCGCTGCGGTGCGGGAGGCCAACAGGCCGGAATCTGTGCCTCCGGTTCCTGCTGCCGCCACCCCGAAGCTGGACTACACCGGTTTCAACGCAGGCAACATCATTTCGGACGAGACTTTTAGCAATTGGCTTTCTATGGACGAGCCCTCGATTGCGAACTTTATTGCTGCGGCAGGCGCCGAATGTAAGCCGGGCGGCAAGATCGAATGCTTGAAGTCGGCCCGCTTTACGCTCGAGGAGCAGGGGTGGACGCAGTACTGCAGGCCTTTAGAGGGAGGCAAAAACCTGTCGGCCGCAACGGTAATTGCGCGGGTGGCCGCCTCCTGCCGAATCAACCCGCAGGTGCTGCTCGTCACCTTGCAAAAGGAGCAGGGGTTAATCACTGCGACGCAGAAGAATCTGAAACGGACTTCTTACGATTCGGCCATGGGCTTTGCCTGCCCTGACGGGGCAAAATGCGACCCCCACTTCAAGGGCTTTACGCGCCAGGTATACTGGGCAGCTAGCCAATTCAATCGCTACCGCGCCAATCCGGACCAGTACGCCTTCCAGGCGGGCAGGGAAAATGAGGTGGCTTATTCGGTGGACAAAAAATGTGGAGCGACTAAGGTCTACATCGAAAATTCTGCCACTGCCGCCCTCTACAATTACACGCCCTACCAACCGAACGAACAGGCTCTGGCACATAATCATTCCGATCGCTGCGCCCAGGCTGGCAACGCCAATTTTTACGCCTATTTTAAATATTGGTTCTCCTGAGGCGGGCCAGCTGGCGCGCGTAGGTGTTACCTAGCGCTGAAGGGGCTACCTCGCGGCCGTGGAAATACCAGGTGAGCACTGCCTCAGGCGTGAACGTACGCGAACAGATCCCGCAGCTAACTACGCGGCTAGGGCGGCGGTAGCGGGCGGTTTCGTGCCCGGCGGGGCAGCGCCCGATCCAGGCGGCAGGCGCGCTCGGCAGTGAGGCTGGCAAGGTGGCTTTGGGGCGAGCCCCTATCTGGCGGGCAATTTTCTGCCACTTCGGGCCGTGGCCTGCTCGGGCCCCGGCGAGGGCGTGCGCCACCTCGTGCAAAATCACGTCGCGTACCTGCTGGTCTTCGTATAGCGGCAAAAGGGCCGCAGACAGGGTGATTAGCTTTTTCGAATGGTGGCATGCCCCTGCCCGCCTGCGGGCGCGGTCGGGGCGCACCTGCCAGTTCAGGCCGTGCTCGCGAAGGATGGCGCGGGCGAGGCCCAAGGCGGTTTCAATCTTCATCTGGCTGGGCCCACCACCAGGTGGCGTCCGCAAAAGTGTCGGTGTCAGTTACGGTTACGGCACCCGCCCTCTGGGTGTTAGCACCCAGTAGGTCTACCACCGAGGTGGCGGTGCGCAACTGGCCGCCGCCGCAGGCAAAGAGTACGTGAGTGCCAGTTTGCGCGGGCTCGTGCTGGCACCAGTCGGCACGTCCACCCAGCCTGGGGGCGGTGTTTAGCGGGAAAGTGTTTACCACCTCGTCGTAGATGCCGTATTGGCGCAACTCTTCGAGGCCGGAAATGGGCTGGTCGGCAAAGACCTTGTTGTATTCGTCCACGTAGCATTTGGCGAAGCCGGCCTCGGAGGGCGAAATGTATTCGTAGCCGGCCCGAGGGCGCACGCTCACCTCGCCGTCGGCAGCGAAATTAGCCCCCGCCATCGCCTCCTCGTAGAGTTCGTGTGTGCGCGATTCGGCTTTTTGCCCAATAGATGCGGGTTTTACCGCCAGCCGCACTAGCGGGCTGATTTGGCGGCCGAACTGGGGGTCGGTGCCCACAAAAATTTGGAGCAACCCACGCTCGGGTAGCCACTGGAGGTGGTGGGGCAGGCCGGCAAGGTCGATCTGCGCTAGCAAGGACAGGTAACCGTCCGAGTGCTGGGGTACCCCGCGTGCATCCAAAAGTGGGAACCCCCCTAGCTTGTCCCCGGCCAAAGTGGGCTTGCCGGTGGTGGGCACTAGATAGATCGCGGGGGTTTTGGTGGCTTCGCGCACCCCGTGGGCCACCTGGTCTAGGCGCGGGTCGCCGGGAAACGGCGGGGTAGGTTTGCGCGCGGGCAGCTGCCGTTCAGGGCGGGCGGGCTGAGGTGGGCCTACCTGGGTGCCTTTGGCTGCAGCCTGGGTGCCTTTGGGTACACCTTCGCCCCGAAAGAACCTAATTAGCCGCTGAAATAATCCCACGAGTGAAAGACTACGCGAGCGGGCGCCTCTACGCCAAGAAATGGCAGCGCCTGCCACAAATGTTCAATCGAGTAGCTCCCGGATGCGTTTTGGACTGACTTTTACTGCGGTGCCCAAAGTCTGGGCGTAAACCTGCACGGCGAGCTCTTGAACCATCCACTGGGCCCGTTCCAATCGTTGAGACCTGACCTGATCCCAAGGCAGGCGTTCGGACGCTAACACTGCGTCTTCGACCTCGGCGGCAACCTGGTGCAGCTGGTAGGCGGCGCGCTGGTCGGGCGTGCCGCGAACTACCCGCCGGTGTGCGCCAGCCAGGTAGCGCCCCAAGTGTTTGAGGGCAAAAGCTGGCGTGCGCGCAATAAAGCCCGGGTAGATCAATTGCTGTTGCTGGGCCTTCACCTGGGTGAGCACGTCCAGCAGCGACAGCTGGTTGGCCTGCCTTATAGCTTTGTTCAGGTTGGCGTTGGCTGCCAGCGCCTTGGCAACGTGGCCCATGATTTGGTACAGGCGATCTTCTAGTTGATTTTGCATCCAGTCGGCCACCGCTTCATAGGCCGCCTTAGTGCGCGGGAGCCCGCCGGGCAGCGCCGGTTGGGACGGGGGTGGCATCAGCTGGCAGATTTGGTCGAGCAGGCTCGCCACCGCCGCCCACTGGGCGTCGGCCACCATAGCTTCGGTGCTCTGGTAGGGGGACTGGGCGAGGGCGGCCGCTTCTTCGCCGCGCCAACGCGTGGTTACGCGGCGGGTGGGTAGTGCCAGCTGCTGGGTGAGCAGACGGATTACGCCCAGGCGGTGTTCGCGCTCGCGTACGGGCCCTTCGGCGAGCAGGCGTAGCGCTACCTGTTTAGGTGCGGTTTTGCCGGCCCCTGTGCCGGGAGTCGGGGGAAGATCTGCGCGCACGGGAGCATGAGGGTCTACCAGACCGGGGTAGGCTCGCACGGTCATAGTCTTAGATGCGGTAACTACCGAATCTGGGATTTTTTCCAGCGAAGGCCAGCCGGTGAGGGCCTCTTCTTCTGAAAATTTTGTGGCTTGGAGGGGGCTAAGCTCCCTGTTGTCGCCTTTAGCGCGTTTTGCCTTGCCGGGGAGCTTTTTGCCCTTGTTCGCCTTGCGGGGGTCGGCAATGCCGGCCTCGGCCATGGCTCTAGCTACCGCGCCCGACACAGCACTGCGCACTGCCGCCGAGGCCTTGGTATCGAGCGTGCGCTGTAGATATACCAGCTCCCTGGCGGTGGCCAGCTGCTGCCCATTTTGGGTAACCACAAAACGCATGCGCAAATGCTCTGGCAGGCTGGCAATAGCGTGGTCTATGTCTTCGATAGAAACGTCTACGGCTTTGACCGCCCGCAGCCCGGCGCGCACGGCCTCGCGCAGGTCGCCCTCGCCAGCTTTGATTTGCCGCCTCGGGGCCTGCTTGGGCTCCGGCTTTGCCTGAGGTGGCTCTTTGGGGTTGCGCTTTACATCTAGCCCGGCCCACGAAGCCAGGCGGGCCATGGATTGGTCGAGGGCGGCCGCCTGCTTTTGTTCAAAGGTAGAGGCCGCCTCCCGGCTAGTTTTGCCGCCCGAGCGGATCCACTTGGCCACCAAGGCGCCCACGTCGGGAGCGGGAACGAGTTCGCGGCGAACCGCCTTGGGCAGGGAACGGACGATGCCTGTGCACAATTGGTCCAAGAATCCTGGTACCAGCCACTCAAAATCTTTTTCACGCAGCCGGGGCAGCACTTCTAGGGGAACAGTTAGGCTTACCCCGTCGGCCGGGTCGCCGGGGGCGAACACGTAAGAGAGGGGCAGGGCAATGTCGCCCAGTTTCCAGTGGTCTGGGAAGGCTCTCTTGTCGAGGGCGCCCTCTTCCTCCTCGTTTTCATTTGCGGCCACTCGGGGGAGCACGTCGGCCATGGTGTAGGTGAGGTAGTCGCTCTGGCGGCGGCGGGCCCCCTTCCACCAGTTGTCGAAACTGACCTGGTCGGTAACCTCTGGGGGAAGGCGATCTTCAAAGAAGGCAACCAGGGCGTCGTCGCTAGCTACCAACCCCACTTCGCGTCGACGCCGTTCCACTTCGTAGGCGCGATCTAACACCTGCGCGTTCTGGCGCACGAAACGGTGGCGGCTGTTCCATTCGCCCTCAACTAGAGCCTTGCGAATAAACATCTGCCTGGCGAGGTCGAGCATTTCTTGGGCTTTGACCTTGTCTGCGGTCTGCCTGGCGGCGGTTGCCAAGCGTACCTTCCGATCGGCAATAAGGGTCATCCCGTAAAGCGTAACTTTTTCGCGAACAACCGCGCTACCAGCGGATTTAGACCAAGTAGGGTCCCCGAAGCTGCGTTGGGAAAGGTGGGATGCTGCCGGCTCAACCCATTCGGGGCGAATGGCTGCGGCAGTGCGCGCAAATAGGCGGGAAGTTTCGACTAGCTCGGCCGCCATCACCCAGTCGGGGTGGGTGCCGCGCAGGCCCGAACCAGGCCAGAGGACGAACCTAGTGCCGCGGGCGCCCTCGTACACTTTGTGCGGGGCCACCCAGGCCCCCAAATTGGAAAGTAAACCTGTAAGAATCGACTGGTGGATCGAATCGGCGTCGGTGGTAGTGGGCCCTGCGGTAAGTTCCACGCAGGCGGCGGCCACCGCGTCGTTGAACTCGCTAGAACCGGGGGCAGCCCCCGCCGTCACCTGCCGCAGTTCGTCGGCCGGCGGCATAGCCAGCTTGTGAACCCGCAGGTGGATGTCGCGGGCCATTTGGCGCAGCTGCAAAACTACGTCCTGCCATTCGCGAATACGCAAAAAATGAAGGTACTCTTTGCGTGCTGACCTGCGGAAAGCAGAATTGGTCAATTCGCGCGAGAGGGTGCGCACATACCTCCAGAGGTTCAAATAGGTAATAAAGTCGCTCTGCCGGTCAGCTAACCGGCGGTGCTTGGCGTCGGAGGCCTCCTGCGCGTCGGCGGGGCGCTCGCGGATGTCCTGCATCGACAGAGCTGCGATTATGACCAGCACTTCCGAGGCGCAGCCGCGCTCGTCGGCCTCAAGCAGCATGCGCCCCAGCCGAGGATCTATGGGCAGCCGCGCTAGTTTCCGCCCGATCGAGGTGAGCGCACCCGCCTTGGTGAAGGCTCCGACCTCGAAAAGAAGTTGTTTCCCGTCGCGCACGGCCTTCGCCTCGGGAGGGTCGATGAACGGAAAATCTTCTACTTTCCCCAGGTGTAGCGACGCCATCTGCAAGATGACGGCGGCCAGCGAAGTGCGCAAGATTTCGGGCTCTGTGAAGGCGGGGCGGGATTCGAAATCCTCTTGCGAATATAGGCGGATGGCGACGCCGGGAGCCAGGCGTCCGCACCTGCCCGAACGCTGATTGGCACTGGCCTGGGAAATTGGTTCTATGGGCAGGCGCTGTACCTTAGTGCGGTTAGAGTACCTGGAAATGCGGGCCAGCCCCGGGTCTACCACGTAGCGAATACCGGGAACAGTGAGTGAAGTTTCGGCCACGTTGGTTGCCAGCACGATCCGCTGGCGCGAATGCGGGGCGAAGATCTTGCGCTGCTCGGAGGCGGCGAGCCGCGAAAACAGGGGGAGCACCTGGACGGCCCGGCCTGCAGGGCGGTGGCGCAGGTGGTCTTCTAGAGCCTCCTGGGTTTCGCGAATGTCGCGCTCGCCGGGAAGGAATACCAAAATGTCGCACGGGCCGGAATCGGCCGGCTCTTCTAGTAGCTCGTCTACGGCCTCAATAATGCCAGTGACCTGGTCTATTGGTTCGGCCTCGACGTGAATATCCCCGCCGTCCTCGACAAGGTTTTCAATTTCCAGAGGGCGGTAGCGCACCTCCACGGGAAAGGTGCGCCCGGAAACATCCAACATGGGAGCGGGCTTTTCAGCGGTGCCGAAGGCGCGGGCAAAACGCTCAGAGTCGATAGTTGCGGAAGTGATAATGACTTTTAGGTCGGGCCGGGAGGGGAGCAGGCGCGCAAGGTAGCCCAGGATGAAGTCGATATTGAGTGAGCGTTCGTGGGCTTCGTCGACAATTATGGTGTCGTAGCGCCGCAGCAGCGGATCGGACTGAATTTCAGCAAGCAAGATGCCGTCTGTCATTAGCTTCACCAACGTTTTATCTGACACCTTGTCAGTAAAACGGACTTGGAAGCCCACGGTCTCGCCCAAGGGCCGGCCCAGCTCCTCGCTAATGCGTTCGGCCACAGTGCGGGCGGCCAGCCTGCGCGGCTGCGTGTGGCCGATCATACCCGCAATGCCCCGGCCCAGCTCCAGGCAGATTTTAGGCAGCTGGGTGGTTTTGCCCGAACCTGTTTGCCCAGACAAAATTACTACCTGGTTATTGGCAATAGCCTCAGCAATGTCGCCGCGCCGGGCACTTACCGGCAGTTGTGCGGGGTAACTGATTTTTGGGACCGACGCTCGCCGGGCTGCAAGCACCTTTTCGGAAAACGGTTTAAAACCCCTTCGGGGCCGCCTTTTTTTAGAGCGCGGACGCCTGGCTTTCTTATCGGTCACCGAACAATCCTAACGCCCATTCCCCTCCTGAGAATGAGCCACCTTGTAGTGGCGGACCACCGGGGCCTTAGCCAACTTCCGGGCCGGCCCGCCCTCTTCGTCAACCTTGTGGCCGTGCGAAGCGTTGAAGTGGTGCGAATGCACCCACGCCTCATAACTAGACTGGTCGCGCCAGCGCGTAACCACCAGCCACCGGTTGTCGGCCGGTTCTGTGGGCTGAAGCAGGTCAAACCCCTCGAATCCCTCCAGATCACCCATGCGCGAACCGTTGGCCCTAAAGCGGGCAGCAACAGCGGCCGCATCATCTTCATGAATACTGATCTCGTTCGTAACCACAATGCTCATGGCACGAGCTTAGCCGCTACTTGGCCGGAACGTGCGCTTTGGCCCACTCCAAGCATTTATCGCGCAAAGCCACAGCCCCCGATTCGGGGGCATCGGGGCCAGCCCCAAAATTGGCCTCCCGCATAACCTCGAGCCGAGACCCGTCGGGCAGCAAGGCCAACAGTTGGGCGGTGGAATCGACCATGCCCTCGTCCTGATCCGAGCCATCGTGTACGAGCAACACCCGGCACGACACCCCCTGGGCCAGCTTCTGCGTGTCGACAATGGTCAGGTCCGCCAACGTCTGCTTTGAAATCAAGTAGTGGTCGCGTTCGCCCTCGGACCCAGGAATAATAGTGTGTCCCACAACCTCGAGCTGATCTAGCTGGTCAGGCGAAAAAACCGCACTCCAATCCATCAACGTAGAACCGGAAATAGGGCCCGTCAAAATCATGGTGGCAACCGGAAGTGGGGCAGCCCGCAGCGAAGCCGTAGCCCCGTAGCCGTGAGCGTGCAGCAAAATCTTCTTTACCCCGTTATCTAAGAGCCAACTACAGGCAGATTGAATGTCCTCGACACTGCTGGAGCTAGTAAGCACATCATCGTCAGAATCGCCGCATCCGGCCAAATCAAAAGCCAAGGTCTGATAGCCCGCGCCCCGGTAGGCCGAACCCAAAAAATCAAACCAGCCGGCCGAATGACGGTCGCCCAAAAATGAGTGCACCAATACCACGCAAACGTCGCGGGAATCGACGGGTACCACCCAGTCGGCCGCCAGCTGTTTGCCACGCGGGGTCATAATCTGCACTTCACTCACGCCCATAACGGTAGCAAGGCAACCTTAAAGGTTGAAGAAAAATCACTCAAAAATTGTTTCGCGGTCGGCGGATAATCCTCATCTACGTCGTGAAGGCCGAAATGTGGACAAGCAAAATGGCGCAAAATTTTGCCTAAATGCGCCTCCCGAGGGCGAAAAAGACGATTTTGCAGTTGCGCTTGGGCTACCGCCCCGCCTAAGCTACCAGTCAAATAGCCATCCAGAGCGGCCGAGAGATCTGGCTTGTCGACGCCGCAGCAACCCTTTAGCGGGTGCTAATGCCAGTTTCGATGGGAGTAAATATGACGACAGCCCACCTCTACAAAGGTTACAAAGCAGGCGAGCGAACAACTCATCCAACCGTTTCATTCGAATTATTTCCGCCCCGGTCGTCATCCAAACTCTCCTCCATTTGGGCGGGAGTGGACCGGCTAATTGCCGCGGCCCCCGACTATGTTTCCGTCACCTACGGCGCCTCCGGGGCAAAAGTAGACACTAGGGACACTTCCGTGCGCGTACTAACCCGCGTGCTCGACCGGCACCCCGGCCTGCCCGCAGTAGCCCACCTGACCTGCGTAGGAGCCACCCGCGGGCAACTGGCAATGACTATCCGACTGTTGCTGCGCGCCGGAATCCGCGACTTTCTAGCCCTGCGCGGGGATCCACCAGCCGGGCAAACCGAATTCAAAGTAGTGCCAGGGGGGCTCGCCTCGGCGGCAGAACTGGTCGCCCTCATCCGCGAAATTGCAGCCGACACCCTGCCCGACGGCGTGGGAACGGGCCCCAACGGAGCCGGCGCAGCCAGCGCTGCCAACCCCAAAAACTACGTCTCCATCGCAGTGGCCGCCTACCCGGCCGCCTCCGGTCAATACCGGCGCAACGACATTGCCGCCCTCCTAGAAAAAGAACTAGCCGGCGCCGACTACGCCATCACCCAGGTGTTCTACAACCCAGACGAATACGCCTCCCTAGTACGCGAACTGACCATAGCCGGAGGGCGCCTTCCCATAGTGCCCGGAATCATCCCACTCACAGACCTAAAGCGGCTAAACGCCCTCGAAAAAATTGCGGGCGTAGCCGTGCCGGAAGAAATCTCGAAAACCCTACAAATTGCTGACGCCCGCGAACGCGTAGCCAAATCGCTCAACGCCACCCTAGCCCTGATCGACGGTGTACTAGCAGCTGGCGCCCCCGGCGTTCACCTGTACACCTTCAACAGGCCGCGGCCCGCCCTCGACGTGGTCGAATACGTGCGCGCCTCCGGCTACCGCAACGGCCGAATGCCCAAGCGCGGTGGGATCGACACCGAACTAGTCGATCTAGCACTGCACAGGCTAACGCCCAGCAACTAAACACCGCGCAAAATCCCAATTCCGCGGTAGAAGACACCCAAAAACGCTAAAAGTACAGCTAAAACTATAAGGAACACCATGACTGAACAGCACTTCCCCTCCGCTTCCATCCTGGGCTATCCCCGCATTGGGGTGCACCGCGAACTGAAGCGGGTGCTAGAAGAATTCTGGTCCGGCAAAACTAACGGCGTGCAGCTGATGGCAACCGCCAACCAGCTGCGTTGTTCGCGCACCGAACGCATGCACGCCCTGGGACTGACCGAAGCCGGCTCCATTCCTGAAGACTTTTCCTACTACGACCAGGTGCTCGACATTATCGAGGCCACGGGCGCGGTGCCCACCCGCTTCGCCAAAGAGCGCGAAGCTCTAGCAGAAGCCGGCCCCGACCTGTGGCACGCCTCAGACGCGCAAACCACCGCCGCCCTGGAGGCGCTCTTCACCATCGCGCGTGGCGAAGGTGCCCGCCCCGCCCTCGAAATGACTAAGTGGTTCGACTCGAACTACCACTACCTGGTGCCCGAAATTGGGCCCGAAACGAAGTTTGAATGGCTCGGTTCCACCCGCCCGCGTGCGGCCGCCCTGCTTGGCGAGGGCGTGCGCCCGGTATTGGTTGGCCCCGTCACCTTCCTGCTACTTTCCAAACCCTCCGCCAAGGCGGGCGAGGGCTACGATATCTTGGCGCGCCTGCCCGAAGTGGTCTCCATCTACGAGGCTCTAGTTGACGATCTGGTGGCAGCCGGTGCCACATGGGTGCAGTTCGACGAGCCGGCGCTCACTTCGGATCGGTGGGAATACCCGCGCGAACGCATTATTGCCGCCCTAACCGATTCCTACCGGCGCCTGTCGGTGCGTGGCGCAAACCTGCTGGTCGCCCTCACCTACGGGCATGCCTTCGATGCCGTCGAAGCTCTGGCGGCAACCCAGGTGCAGGCCGTGGCAATCGACTTGGTAAAGGGAAAAACCCCGGCTGCTAGCACGCTGGCAGCCTGGGATAAAGCTTGGGCCGGGCGCACAATTGCTGCCGGCATCGTGTCCGGGCGCAACGTGTGGCGCACGAACCTGCGCGTTGCCCTCGGGAAGTTGCGGGAGCTGCAGAAGGGCCTGCCGCAGGTGCACTTGTCGGTGACTACCTCAACTTCGCTGCAGCACGTGCCGATTGACGTGGCGAAGGAAACCAAGCTAGACCCGCAGATCAAGTCGTGGCTATCTTTCGCAGACCAGAAGATCGAAGAGGTCGTGGCACTGGCAAAGGGGCTGGAGCAGGGCGAAGAGGGGATCGCTGCTGAACTAGCGGCTTCCGACGCGGCCGTGGCCTCGCGCCAAGAACACCCCGGCGTAAAGCGTTCTGACGTGCGCAAACGTACTAGTGCTGTGACGGATGCGGACCGCCGGCGCGCCCCCTACTCCGAACGCGCCCCCGAGCAGGCAGAGCGGCTGCACCTGCCCACCCTGCCTACCACCACAATTGGTTCGTTCCCGCAGACCGTCGAGATCCGCAAGGCGCGTGCCGCCCACCGGCGCGGCGAACTGTCTTACGCCGACTACGAACAGGCGATGAAGGCGGAAATTGAGCACGTCGTGCGCGTGCAAGAACGCATAGGGCTAGACGTGCTGGTGCACGGCGAAGCCGAACGCAACGACATGGTGCAGTACTTCGCGGAAAACCTGGAGGGGTTTGCCACTACCGTGAACGGGTGGGTGCAGTCCTATGGTTCGCGCTGCACTAGGCCGTCCATCCTGTGGGGCGACGTGGTGCGGGAGGCGCCAATTACTGTCAAGTGGTCTTCGTACGCACAGTCGCTTACCGACAAGCCGTTGAAGGGCATGCTCACCGGTCCGGTTACTATCATGGCCTGGTCGTTTGTGCGTGACGACGAGGCTCCCGGCGAGGTCGCAGACCAGTTGGGGTTGGCCCTGCGCGACGAGATTGCAGATCTGGAAGAGGCCGGCATCCCCGTTGTGCAAGTCGACGAGCCTGCGATCCGGGAACTGCTGCCGCTTCGAAAGGCTGACGAGGAAGAATATCTGAAGTGGTCTGTAGGTTCGTTCCGCCTGGCAACTGGCGGGGCGCAGAATAAGACGCAGATCCACACCCACCTGTGTTACTCGGATTTCAAGACCGTAATTGACGCGGTAGACCGGCTGGATGCGGACGTTACTTCTATTGAGGCGTCCCGTTCTCGCATGGAGATTTTGCCTGCGATCCGCGAGCGCGGTTTTGAGCGGGGGCTTGGCCCCGGCGTGTGGGACATTCACTCCCCACGCGTGCCGCAGGTAGACGAAATTGTGCGGTTGCTCGAAGCGGCTGTCGAGGGCTTGGGGGTTGAAAAGTTGTGGGTAAACCCTGACTGTGGGCTAAAGACTCGCGCCTACACCGAGACCATTCCTTCGTTAGAGAACCTGGTGGCCGCAGCCAAGCAGGTGCGCGAAGCGCACAAGTAGACGAGCTGGTCACAGGTAAATAAGGCGAACAGATAAGCGGGCTGGCGTCCTTCTGCGGGGCGCGGCCCGCTTATTTTGTGCGCGCAGGTCAGTGGGGCCTGAGGGGGACGATCTTCTTTGTTGCAGCATTTGGTGTACTTGTTAGGCTGAAAAGTAAAGATGCAGGAATGAAGTATTTTCAATGGAAGGAGCCCTATGGCTATTAATGTTAGAACTTTGCATGCTCTGCCTGTGGAGGCCTCTCTTCCTCTGCGGGCTCAATTAAATTGGGATGGGTGTGTGACGCGCAATGATACAGGGCAGGCAACGAAAAATATTTTTTACCGGCGTTGCTATAGGTGTCGTCCTCTTAGTAGCTGAGGCTGCAATGGTGGTAGTTGCAATTGTTAGTAGCCTGAACGGGCATCCTATGCCTGTACTTCAATCAATTTGCACGGCAACCACCATAGTGCTCGTAGTCCTAATTTCCTGGTTGTTCTATTACGGCTCAAAACATCGAAGGCCTCAGCGGCGTGGACGTAATATGTCTGCATGAATCATTCGCACCAGGGCGAGGGCGCCCACGCAAGTTCGTCCGATCCTACTGCAGGGCGTGGCCCGGCTGCCAGCCACCGGCACGCCTCCGCTCGCCACGTGGGCTCCCACCACCTGCATGCGCACTTGTCGGCAGCGCAGGCGAACGCCTCGACCTCGCCGGTGGCAAAGTGGGCGTTGCTGTCCTTTCTTGCCGCCATCGCGGTGGCTACTTTGCTCGGCCTCGTGCTGCTGTGGCCGAATAGCAGCCAGACCGCGGCCCTGCGCCAGGTGCAGAAAAACTATTTGCTCGCCCCCTCGGCCACCCTCGAAACTGTGCAGGTTATAGGGCTGGGGGGCAACTGTGGGGTGGACGCCTCCCCGTCCCAAGGCGAAGCCGGCACAGCCTCCCCTTCAGCTTCGCCGGACTCGCCAGAAACCGCCGCGTCCCCGGCCTCGAAGTGCAGGCTGGCACAAATAAAAGTACTAACCGGCAAACACCGTGATGAAACGGACCAGCTCCGTTTGGCTGGCCCGGCCGCTAACGCTGGCATCAGCAGCGGCGACAAGCTCTCCGTGATGCGACTGGACACCCCGGCGGGCGTGCAGTATTCGTTTATGGGCGTCCACCGCAGCCAGCTGATTGGTGTTTTTGCGGCGATGTTCGCCCTCGCGGTGCTTGCCGTTGCCCGCTGGAAAGGGCTGTTTGCACTGGTGGGGTTAGGGGTCGCGGGGGCAGTGCTAATGCTATTCATGCTGCCTTCGCTCGTGTGCGGCAACCCTGGCGTGTGGGTTGGTCTGGTTGCGGGCTCGGCCATCATGTTCGTCGTCGTGTTCATTGCACACGGGTTTTCGCTGCGTACGTGTGCGGCTCTTGCAGGAACCCTGGTGGCGCTCGCAGTTTCGACAGGGCTCGGAGCTATAGCGGTATACGCCGGGCGCCTTTCTGGCTTCACCGACGAAACCGAGTTGAACCTGGCTGCGCGCCTGCCCGGCCTGGACTTTAGGCAGTTGGCGGTGGCCGCCCTCGTCCTTGCGGGAGTGGGGGTGCTAAATGACGTGACCATAACCCAGGCTTCTGCCGTGTGGGAACTACGCGCGGCAGCCCCCCACTATTCGCGCTGGGAGCTCTACCGGGCGGGCATGCGCATTGGCCGCGATCACATTGCCTCTACTATTTACACGATCGTGTTCGCCTACGCTGGGGCCGCCCTGTCCACCCTGCTGCTGCTGGTTATGTTCTACAACCAGTCGTTGCAGTCGCTGCTCGCTTCAGAGGATATTGGGGCCGAAGCGTTGCGCACGCTCGCCTCAGCTACGGGCCTTGTGCTGGCGGTTCCGCTTACTACGGCTATTGCGGCCGGGGCGGTAAAGCGGGCCGAGTTGCCTCAACAAAATGTGCCGCAGCCCCAACGGGGGCTTTCCCACTAGCCCAAACTGCTCTGAGGGTTCGCCTCAGCTGGTCGGAATGTTCGACTCCCACGGCGCAAACTATCCCCTGGGTGAGGGCGGAGGCCGCGCTTTTGCGGGAAATTACGGCTGGTCCGGCCCCGGCGCTGACGGAACCGATTACGGCGGCGTTTGAGGAGGCCACTAGTGCCGGGCGTGCCGCGGTGAATTGGGCGAGGGCCAGTTCTAACACTTGGCGCGTACCGGAACCTTCTTCGCGCACTACTAGAGGGGTGCCTGCCAGCTGTTTTAGTGATACCGGTGAGCGTCTGCGGGCCCACGGGTGAGTTGGCGGGCAGATCAAAATGAGCTGGTCGTGCCCTATCGCCTGGGTGTGCAGGCCGGGGCGGATGGTGGCTGATTCTACGAGCCCGAGCCGCGAATCCCCGGCTAGGATGCGTTCCATTATGGCGGCGGAGTTTGCCACTTCGAGGTGTACGCGTACCTGCGGGTGGCAGGCCTGGAAGCGGGCCAGCCAGGCGGGGGCGTAGCTTTCGGCGATGGTTTGGGAGGCCAACACTTGCAGGCGGTCTGTGGCATCTTTACGAAGGGAGGCCATGGCTGCTTCGAATTCTTCGCTGGCTGCCAGTAGCGGACGCGCCCACCCGGCCACGAGGGCCCCGGTAGAGGTTAGTTTTGACCCAGAGGACGAGCGCGCCAGTAGGGGCTGGCCTATTTTGCGTTCGAAGCGGGCTAGGGCGCGTGAGGCGTTTGGTTGGGCTAGGCCCATGGCGGCGGCCGCTTTGGAGAGACTTCCAAGTTCTTCGGTGCGCACCAGCAGGTCCAGGAGCTGCAAGTTCGGCATTGGCATATCAAAAGTATATGGCAGCGGTGTAAAATTGAGTATTCTCCCGACCGGATTTTTTCTTCATAGTTACTGTTGTGGATGCTGTTGTTGAAAAACCAAAAGTAAAAGTAGTAAAGAAAAAACATTTTTCGGTGGCAGAGTTCCTGCCTGGCCTGGCACTAACAGGGGGCATAACACTAGCTGCCATGGCCATCAACAAGGTGGTTCCCCTAGCTAGCGCGCTGTTGGTAGCTATCGCCCTCGGCGTGGTGGTAGCTAACGTGTGGCGGGTGCCGGAGCGCTTCGGCCCTGGCATTGCTCTTTCTGCTAAGCGGCTGCTACGCCTTGGCATTGTGCTGTTGGGCCTACAAATTTCCCTGTCGACGTTGGCTTCCCTGGGGTGGCAGCGCCTGGTACTGGTGGTGGTAGTGGTGGCCGTGGGAGTCGCCTCCACAATGTTTATCGGTTTGGCGATGGGGTTACCTAAGCCGCTGGTTGGCGTGATTGCGTGCGGGTTTTCGATCTGTGGGGCCGCCGCTGTGGCAGGTGCGAAAGACACTGTAAAGTCCAGCAAAGATCAAACGGCCACCGCACTGGCTTTGGTGGTTGTCTTTGGCACGCTTTGCATCCCGGTGCTACCCCTGTTGGCGGGCCTGTTCGGGTTGGATCCGGTTACGGCTGGCACCTGGGCTGGCGGTTCTATTCACGAGGTGGCCCAGGTCGTTGCCGCCGGCGCCGCCATGGGAGAAAAGGCACTGGCCACGGCTGTGGCAGTGAAGCTGGCTCGCGTAGTGTGCTTGGCCGGGGTGGTGGCTGTGCTCGCCCTCGTATACCGCAAAGATAACTCCGGCCAAAAGGGAGCCCCCCTGGTTCCGCTGTTCGTGGTCGGATTTTTAGCAATGGTAATTTTGACGTCGCTGGTGCCGCTTCCCGCCTCGGTACTTTCGGCAGCGAAGCTAATTCAAACCGGCGCGCTAACTATGGCTATGGGCGCCCTCGGTTTAGGAATTCGCGTGCCAGACCTGGTGAAGGTGGGGCCAAAACCAGTGGTACTTGGCCTTATTGCCACCGTGATCGTTTCGGCGGTAGCCCTGGGGGGCGCGCTGCTGATCTAAAATTGCGATTCCCTTAGCCTGTTGATCCAGTCCGCCAAGGCGGGCTGGATCACATTTTTTGTGCCCGTATGGGCGGGTAAACGCCCTCGACCCCGGCAAAGATATTTCGAGGCCAACCTAGGGGCAAAGTTCGCCCTCCCGAGTTTTGTTCGCACCCGGTAAGGTAGTTTTTGGCTGACTTACAGGAGGAATAATGAAGAAGTTTACTTTGGGCCTGCTGGGCCTTGGCGCAGGCGTTTATTTTGCTCGCCGGGAAATGCGCAACAATCCGGATGGGCCGGTTGCGCGCGGGGTGCACGCTGTAGCGGATAACCCGAAGGTGCGCCAAATGTCGGGGCAGGCTTCCCGCAAGATCAACCAAGTGGTTTCCGAACAGGGCCAGAAAGTGACCGACAAGGTAGCCGACCACATCAAAGAGCGCCTGTTTGCCCCTCCAACTCAGTCGTCCACCTCGCGTACTGAGCCGCAATACGTTGACGTCGAGGTCGAAGAAGTTTCCGAACAGAAGTAACCGCAGTGCACCCACCTACCAAGGCTGAAATCAAAAGGTGGCGGCGGCATCTAGCTAGCGAAAGGCAGGAGGCCGCCACCTACTCTTACCTGGCGGGTAAGCGCAGCGGGGTCGAACGCGAGGTGCTACTAAAACTCGCCAAGGCGGAACAGCGCCACGAACGCTACTGGTTAGACAAGCTGGGCCTGCACGCCTACCCAGCCCCAATCCCGCCGCTGCGCACACGCCTAATGTCCACGCTTGCGCGCACCTTCGGGTCCGTGTTTGTGCTGGCGCTAGCCCAGTCTGCCGAAGAGCGGCAGGCGGGGGGCGAGCCCGAAACTCCCGCGCAGATAAGCGCAGACGAGCGCGTCCATTCCGAGGTGGTGCGGGCGCTCGCGGGCCGTTCTCGCATGCGAATGGCGGGGACATTCCGTGCCGCCGTGTTTGGCATGAACGATGGGTTGGTTTCTAACTTGGCGTTGCTGCTTGGGGTGGCTGGTGCCGGGGTGAGCGGTAGCGCAATCCTGATTACTGGTTTTTCTGGACTATTGGCGGGGGCCTTGTCCATGGGGGCAGGCGAATACGTGTCAGTGCGTTCGCAGAGGGAGCTACTCGAAGCCTCCAACCCGTCTCCTGCCGCGGCTGAGGCGCTGCCTGAGCTGGATTTGGAAAGCAACGAGCTAGCACTGGTCTTTAGGGCGCGCGGAATGGAACCGGCCGAGGCCGAAGAGCGCGCCCGGCAGATGGTTAGCCAGATTGAGGCCTCCCGTTTGGCCGAGGAGACCCAGTCGGATGGTTTCGAGGAGGTTGGCGACGGCTGGAAGGCCGCCCTGTCCTCGTTCCTATTCTTTTCCGCGGGGGCGATCATCCCGGTTATACCGTTCCTGCTGCCGCTTTCACACGTGGGGGCAATGGTGGCGGCAGTGTGCCTGGTTGGGATGGCGCTGCTGGTTACAGGCGGGTTTGTGGGTTTACTTTCGGGGGCGAGGCCGGGCCCGCGCGCGCTGCGGCAGCTGGCGATTGGGCTGGGGGCAGCGGCATTCACGTTTGCCCTAGGCAAGGTTACAGGCGGTTAGAGCGCGCAGATGATGCGCAAGGGCGGCGCCGAGGCGCCGCCTTACTTTTTCCACCCCCTACTTCCGAACTCCCTGTTGTGGGCAGGCCAGCCCTGTAGGCAAAAGTGTGTCTTTGACGCCTAGGGGCGGGGGTGGGGAAACCTTCTCTAGCGGCTAGGTGGAAATATTTGGGGGCCGTTTTGCCTAGCCTGTAGCCTGTGTGCCTCGGCACCTTCGATAATTATGGCGGCGATAATGCCACCGACTGCGCCCATAAGGTGACCTTGCCAGGACACGTCTCCGCGCGGGATTAGGCTCATGAGCATTGAGGAACCGTAAAAAATGCCAACAACTACAGCCACGGCAATACGCCCCGCCCTCTGGCTGGAATTCTTTTCTACCAGGGCAGCGGCGATCAGGTAGCCAAAGTAGGCGAAAACTACGCCCGAAGCGCCAACAGTAAGTGAATAGGTTGGCGAAAGCAGCCAGACTCCGAGGCCGCTCACTACGGTGCCGGCGACAGTTACCCACAGGTAGCGGGAAGCACCCTCTTTGGAAACTAGAGTTCCCAGGATTAAAAATGGCCAGGAATTGTTCACTATGTGCCCGAAGTTTAAGTGTTCGAAGGGGAAAGTGAAGATGTTCCAAAGTGAGGATACTTGCCCCGCGTGAATGCCTAGCAGGCTGGTTAGGTCGAGGCGCGCGAAAACTTCGACTAAGTATATTGCCCACATAATTGCAAGGAGCACCAGCACGGGCTTTGCCGCTTGCTTTAGGGAACGATTTTGCTGGTAGGCCGGCCCAGATAGGGCCTGGTCCACTGGCTGCACGTTGAAGCGGGCGGTGTTAAAAGGGTCGATCGGGGCTTTTTGTTTAGGGTCCCAGCTGGAGGGGCCAGAATTGTCCCAATTTGATATGCGCATGTTTAAAGCCTAACGGCAAATCGGTAAGATCAGTGTGCAAGATAGCTACAAGCAAAAGATGGTAGCGCAATTTTTTTGGGGGCGTTATGACTCGGATCATGTTGGCTGGCTTTGATGCAAAGGTTGATGGGAATATTACGCAGAAGCTGGTGGATGCCCTGGATGGACGCCACGAGGTAGTGCCTCTAATTCTGCCGCAGCATGGGCCTGGGGCTAGGGCTTTGCTCAGCGAGGTGGCAGCGAATACTTCCCCGGATATCGTTGTGGTTTGTGGTTTTGTGGGCCGGGGGGAGCCCATTGCTGTGGAGCGCGTGGCGTTGAACCTGCTGGACAAGGCGGCGGGGGAGGACCCGTATGCTAGTGCAGATTTGGTGGATCCGGATGGGCCTACTGCCCGATTGGCGTCGTTGCCGTGGCGTTCGATCGTGCGCCAGCTTGCTGGCGAGGGGTATGCGGTTGAGCCTGCGTTTACGGTAGCTGCCGATTTTCAGAATGCGGCGGCGTTGGCTGCACTAGAGTACGTTCACGACCACGAGGGCACGATTGGCGGCATGATTCGGTTCCCAAGCGTGGGCGAGGGCGAGTTTGAGGAGCAGTTGCGGGCGCTCGAGATTGCTTTGTACGAGGCCGACCGCGTCATTTGGGCGGCCAACCACCCCGAGTGAAGTTTCTGCGCATGCTTTGGGCGGTTGCGCGTGAATGTTCGGCTGAGCCCTGACTTCTTTCTTCCTTTTTGAGCCGATCGCATGCTTACGCCCGGAATAGTGCCCGCCGCCTAGGGTGAAGCATTCAGACCCGGCCTTGCCCGTGGGGAAGGTCGGACCGAACTCGGCAGCAGTTACTTGTCTTTGTCGCCATGGTGTGGAAAGAAGGCGTAGAAGGCTGCGATCGCAGCCGCAACTGCACCCCACAGTATTAAGGCTCCCCACGAAAAGTGTTCTGGTGTTTTGCTGCCGCTGGCCGGATTGAGATCTATTCCTAGTTTGGATCTGATTAGGAATATTATTACCCCCGTAAAGAATCCTAGGATAATGAATCCAAATTTTTTCATAAGGCTCCTCTTCTTACGCTCTAATCTGCTTTGAAACAACTTTCTTTTACATGCTGCACGGCTAGCACCTTTTTAAGGAACTTGCCGAATTCTTTGCCTACGACCTTGATGAAAGCTTTTTCTGTCTTGGATTTGAGGTAGTCGTTTATAGCTTCTGCAACTGTGATTACGCCGCCCGCAGCCTTTATCCATTTCCAGTATTGGGCCCCGGGGACTGCTATTGATGCCGCATCTGCAACTGCTAGCAGACAGTCAAAAGCCTTAGAGGTACCCTCTAGGCTCCAACGGTTGCCCGTTTGCGCAAAGATAAGATGGTTAAGTTCCTTTTGCACCGCCGGGTCCGATAGAGGGCGGTGTCTCAGTGCTTCTGGTAAGGCATGGTAGGCATTTATTACTTGTTGGGTGCGGATGGCGTAGTTAGTTGCTTCGGCGTCAAGATTTCGGGCTTGGGCTTGCGCGTAGATTGATTCGATTGACTGCACGGGTAGCTCGTCGGGGGTATTTGTGGCAGACGTTGCTTGTTCGCTGGCCTTTGAGGTTGCGGCGGTTGCTGTGGGGGTAGTGGAGGTTAGGGGGTGTAAGTAGTGAGAAGGTGGCGGTGGCGGCGATGGTGGTTATCAGGGTTGGAATCTTGCGCATTGTTTCTCCTGTGAATGTTTCGGTTGGGTGGTACAGGAAATGGTTGCGACGCGTCCCTGCGCTGCATTTTCCACGCTAACACTGAGAGGCTAAGTTCGCGCCCGCAAAGCCGCTGCCTTAACTCCGGGCAGCACGCTGGTTCCGCGGGTGCTTGCCCGCTTCGCTTCTGCTGCCGCTTGGACTGGCCGGCTTGGGTGTGGGCTCCTTTTCGATGTTCGACTCACTTTCGTTTTCCGCATCGTTGGCCTCTTCTAACCGTTTTGTAGCAGTGGCATCTAGCCAGGCAATGTTAGTTGTGGTGAAACCGATGTCGGCCCACATTGCGGGCTCGTAGAGGATGCCTATGTTGCCGTCTGACAGCACGGCTATCGTGGAATATCCGGTGCCACCCTTGCGGAAGGTCTTGGAAGCCGCCCAGGTGTTGCCGTCGTCGTAGGAAATCCACAGGGTGCCATTGGAGCGATCTACGTGCGATTTCGTGTTGGAGAAAAGCAGCACCTTCGCCTTGGCGCTGCCGGGCTTAGCGTTCGGGAATGCTCTAATGATCTGGGCGTTATTGCTTGGATCAATTAGATTCTTGTCTACTCGAAAATCTTGCCAAGTTTCGCCCCCATCTTTCGAGGTGCCAACAATTCTGTAGCCAAGCCCCTCCCCGCCGCTGGTGCGTGAATTGAGCATTAGCGAACCATCTGATAATTCCACGACCTTATTTTCGTCAAACACCCAGTGTTTGCCGCCCTCGTGCGGGGCAGTCGGGGTGCCAGCGTGCCAAGTTTTTCCGTGGTCATCCGAATAGATGGTTACGGCTAGGGCAGCGTCTATGCCAAATTCAGAAATTCCGTTGCCATTTTGATCTTGAATACATGCCGCCTGTTGCAGCAGTCTGCCCTTATTCGGTGGGGCGGTCTTTTGCGTACCAGCCCCGGAAGTAGCAAAACAAGACAGTAGCTTATTCTTCCTCGCTATTGGCCCTAGCACCTGGTCGGTGATTACCCGCTGAGTCCAGGTGTGGCCGTTATCGGTAGATACAGACAAACCCAAATTCATAGTGTGGGAGTCAGTTTCATCTATCCTGCCACGCTGGTCGTACTTGTAATTGGGCTTATTCGCGAACACTCCGGACTGCATGGAATGAACATGAAAATTGAATATGGTGCCCCTCTCGCGGTCCACCACATAGGAGGGATCCGAAAATCCTAGCCTGTTCCGCCCAGAACGCCCTTGCGCCACTACGGTTTCGGCCTGCCAAGTGCGCCCGTTGTCGGTGGAGCGACGTTGCATAATCCAGTTTGCGTTTGGTGAGTCCCCGCCATTCATTCCCCCATCATGAGGGCGAAGGTCGTATGCAGCCAGCAGGTCACCATTGGTGGCCACAGCTATGGCGGGGATGCGAATGTTGTACCCGGCTGCGTGGGAGCGGACGGGGAGCGGCCCCGCTGGCGCAAGTGCGGGCAGCGCCGTGCTTGCACTAGGTGCAGGGGCCGGCATTGCGGGCGCTGCTGGCTGCTCTTCGGCGGCTGGTTTGGGGGCAGCAGCTTTCTGTGTGCTCACCGAGGTTTTGTTACCGCTTGTTTCAGGGAGCTCGGCACTGGTGCCGCGATAACCAGTTTGCGAATACATGCGCCATTTGATGGTTGGAAGGAAACCGGTTTTTGCATCCTCAGCAGTCGTCACATGGTAGGCGAAGGTGCATTTAGCCTCTTTGTTGGGTGGTAGTGCGGTCCACTTGCAGCCCTGCCAATCCGTAAGGTTTGACGAGGTCGAAGCGAAAGAACGCGTCTTGTCGGTTTTATTCGTCAACCGAACAACGAAGTTTATTTGTTCGCCCTGTTTCCACGTGCTCCCATCCACTTTCGGGTTGGCGATGGTTATGGAGGATTCAAATTCTGGGGGCTTATCCGGCTCGGCCGCGGCAATAGCGGGAGCAGTAAAGGTGGTTGTTAGAGATAATCCTGCTAATAAGCCGAGTAGGGAACCTAGTTTAGGCATAACTTCTCTATTCTTTTCAGCCTCATTGCTGAAAAATTAATCGACATTGATTATTATCAATAAATCTAAGCTTTCGGATGTAGTCAACTATGCGAGGAAGAATGCTCAACAAAATTGAGTGTAGCTATTCAGGTTGTCGTCCGAACCTGCGGGAGCGCCGGGATGAGTTGTCTGGCAGGGGCAGGAACGGCGGTCGTAAAGGTAGTAGAGAGGGTTGCCCTGCCCCTGCCGAGGGCGACGCGATCCGGGTGCTGAATGCTAATCCAGTGCCACACCGGCGGTTTCGCGTGCCCGGGTGAACAAATATCCGCCCACGAATAGCAGGATGCCGAATAGTAGGAAGGGAACGAACACAATCTGGGGGGTTAGTTCGTTGGAGCCAATCATCCATCCCACCAGGTAGGGGCCTATGATTTTGGCGGTGGCGCCGATGCCGTAGGTCATGCCCACCCCTGTGGAGCGCACAGCGGCGGGGAACTGTTCGGCGCCGAATGCGTTCAGGAATCCGAAGGAACCGTCTCCGAAGGCCATGGCTAGTAGGATCCCGCCGAAGAAGATCATGCCGGCGGTGTGTGTGCTGACAGCTCCAGAACTGGCAGCTTTCGCAGAGAATGCGGCAACTAGGCAGCCGGCTCCTCCCAGCCACCCCCAGATGAGCAGTGTCCGTCGCCGCCCAATCTTATCCGACATCCATGCGCCGGCCAGTCTGCCTGCCAGGTCCACTGCTGACACGCCCATGAACATGTAGACGACGGTGCCGGTGTCGAAGTTGAAGGACTCCCCCAGTAGGGTTTGGCCCCAAGACTGGATGGTGAAGCAGCCCAGCAGGAAGCAGAATGACGCAGCCGCAATCACTACTAGTTCGCGGGGGTATTTGCGTACGATCAACGCATAGGAGGTTTTCTGGTTCCCAGCCCGCACTTCCACTGTTCCCACCTGGTCGCGGGGGATCTGCATTGCCCACGCGTAGGCGTCGCGGGCGGCTTTGAAATCCCCTTTTGTTGCCAGAAAACGGGGGGATTCCGGCACGGAGTACCCCCATACCAAGATAATTATTGGCGCGCAGCCGAGGGCAATCAGTCCCTTCCAGCCGAAGGGCTCAGCAAATAGTTTTGTGGCTAGGGATCCCAGGAATAGTCCCAGTGGGATGAATACTGAGGTAAGTCCCGAAAGTAGGCCGCGTTGGCGGACGGGAACGAATTCTTGTACGAACGGCAGCGAGGTAATGTTGAGCCCGCCCACGCCAACGCAGACGCCTACGCGGTAGAGGCTGAGCAGGTGCCATTGGCCGGGTTGGATGGTGAGCGTTGCTGCGGTGAATGCGACCATTACGACTATGCACCACATGAAGGCGTGCCGGCGGCCGAAGTGGTCGGCCATGCGCCCCCACACTAGCGATCCGAGGACGGTGCCCACCCCCGAGGATGCTGCAATGATGCCGGCCTGCAGCCCGGTCAGGTCCCAACCGGGTGTTTTCATTAGCAATGCTATGACGAAGCCGATCAAAAAAAGGTCGAAGAATTCGCAAATGTTGCCCGCGATGGTTAGACCAATTAGCGATTTTTGGTTGCGCGTCAGTGGGCTAGAGTCGATTTGCTCAGCTGCGGTTGTTGTCACTCTTCAATAATGTCCCCCGTCAGGCGGTATTTGCCTGGCGGGGGAGGTAAATGCGCGGAAGGTCACCGCCTCGGCCTCTGACTAGTTTTGGTCGGCCACCCAGGCTTTCTTGTAGTCGGCTTTGCGTTCTAGCTTGGCGGCGGCGTTGTTGTTCAGGAACACGATGACATTCGGGTGCTTTTGCAGGATGGATGCAGGGCAGTCTTCGCTTATTTCGCCCTCTACGAGGGCGCGAACCGCTTCAGCCTTGGCCGGCCCGGTAGCGAGTAACACAATAGTGCGTGCGTCCATGATTGTGCCCAGCCCTTGTGTAACACAGTGGGTGGGAACGGAGCTTGGCTCGTCGCCGAAAAAGCGGGCGTTGTCGGCACGTGTCTGTTCGGTTAGCGTGCCGGAATGAGTGCGCGAGTTGAAAGATTCGCCAGGTTCGTTAAACCCTATGTGCCCGTTCGCCCCAACTCCTAGTATTTGAATATCAACGCCACCGGCGGCAGCTATTTCCTTTTCGTAGGCTTCGGCTGCCTGCTCGGGATCTCCGCCTTTTGCTAGGGGAGTGTGCAGAGCGTTTTCGCTCAGGCCAGTCTTGTCGTCGCCAACTAGTTCGTAGCGGAGCACGTTTCGGTAGCGCTGCGGATCGTCGGAACCGATTTCTACGTATTCGTCTAGGGCAAAGGCCTGCGAATCAGACAGATCGAATTCGCCTCTGTGGTGGGCGGCGCGCAAACGCAAGTACAAAGGCAAGGGGGTAGAGCCGGTGGCAACCCCCAAGTTGCCGCCCTTTGGGAAGTTTTCGATGATGAACTTTGCGGCCGCGTCACACGCGTCCAAAGCGGTGTTGAATATGCCTATGCGCATCGTTGCTCCTTTTATTCTGCGTTTTTTATAGCCTGGCTGAACCAGCTGGTGATAGTCGTTGGATGTGTTATTGCCGTCCCCACTACGGCTGCCCAAGCACCTTTTTTCATCACAGCACTTGCCTGCGCCGGGGTGTGAACTCGTCCCTCGCAAATGATGGGGATGTTTGGAAACTCCCCAACCATTTGGGCGAGGAGATCCATATCTGGCCCATCAGTCTTAATGCGTTCACCAGTGTATCCCGCAAGTGTGGTCGACAGCACGTCGGTTTCGCACTCTGCTGCTTGGCGTGCGTCGTCAATTGATCCGCAATCAGCCATTACGAGTATTCCTTCGTCGTGTAGAGCTGAAACAGTTTGCGCGTATGTGCGTCCGTCAGGCCTGGGGCGCCTGGTTGCGTCGAGTGCCACTATATCGGCACCAGCCGTGGAGCAGGCGCGTGCGTGCCTAAGGGTTGGGGTGATGAACACTCCGTCATGGCCTTCTTTCCAGATCCCTAATACTGGAATTTCTACGCGCCCTTTTATAGCTGAAATATCTGCTAAGCCCTGGCAGCGTATTCCAACAGCGCCGCCCTGTTCGGCAGCCCGTGCAATCTGCGCCATCGTTTCCGGGTTACGCATAGGTTCGCCCGGATAGGCTTGGACGCTAACAATGAGTCCTCCGCGAAGGGATTCAATTACCTTGTTCATTTGTTTCTTCCAATTTCGAATCGGCCCAGGAAGCTGCGCCTAGGAGTGGGGCAGTAGAGCCGAGTTCTCCTTTCAATAGTGGAATGCTGCGCAGCGGCGGTAGTGCGGTCTTGGAATAGCCAGCCTTAACTTGTGTTAGCCACTTGCTCCCACTTTTAGTTACCGAGCCTGACAAGATCACTGCGTGGGGATCAAAACAGTTGCACAATCCACCCAGGACTTGCCCTAGTGCGTAGGCTGTTTCTTCTAGTATCTTTTGTGCGTATTTTTCCCCTTGAGCTGCGCGGGTAGAGATCTCTTTTCCGCTAAAAACTTCTGAAATTTCTGGGGGGCGCTTGTTGTTATAAAAACGAACCTGGCCACTACCGGAGGCCACCGTTTCGATGTGGCTAAATCCACCGCAAGAGCATTCCAGTCCCCTGGCTAACGGGTGAACTACATGACCAACATGGCCGGAAGCGAAGTGTGCTCCTTGTAGTAAGCGTCCGTCTTGTACGAAGGCTCCCCCCATGCCCGTGCCTACAGCAACCGACAGGATGGATCTGTAATTTTTCCCGACGCCCCATTTGGCTTCGCCGAGTGCGTGGGCATGCACGTCATTTAGGGCGAAGGTGGGTAGTGCATACTCGTTCTGAAAATAGTTTTTTAGGTTCGTTCCCGCCCAATTTTTGATTAGATCAGTGGCGGATGTGATAGTTCCACTGTCTGTATCTACGATCCCTGCGGTAGATATACCGATCGCTTCTGCCCGTCCATTTTCCAGAATCTTAGACAGCTGCTGGGCGGCAGCGGCGCATACTGCGCCGCTGCCCTCCCGAGCCGGAGTGGGAAGGTCCGGTATGCGAGTGATATTCCCAGTCCTGGTGCAAATAAGACCGGCGCCAATCTTTGTGCCGCCTATGTCTATTGCGGCTATGTTAGTCACTTAGCATCCCTGTTTTTACTAACACATTTCGAATACGCTGTACGTTCTCGCCTTCAAGCGCTGCCACGGGCTCAGGCATCATGTTTGAATCGTACACGCCGAGTAATTTCATGGCAGTCTTGAAGGCTCCAACTCCTGCCCCAAAACCAGAAACGTTTTGTACTACCGAGGTAATGCGCATTAGTGCCGACAGGTGGTTTTGAGTGGTGCGAACGGTATCCCAATCGCCCGCCTGATAAGCCTGCCACTGCTTTACATAGCTAACTGGATCCACGTTCGCCAGACCTGGTACCGACCCATCTGCACCGGCCATGTAGGCGCCGTCGACAACTACTTCTTGGCCTGTAAATAAGGCAAGTGGGTGGCCGGCTTCCTCATTGTCGTCAACAAGGAAGCGGAAAGCCACGTCATCTCCAGAGGAATCCTTTACGCCAGCGATCACGCCGTCCTTGCCGAGTTTTAGAAGAAGGGCACCCGGCAACTTCACGTGTACGCATACCGGAATGTCGTAGGCGAAGATTGGCAACGACGTTGCTTCATGAATAACGCGAAAATGTCGTTCAATCTCGGGTAGACCTCCCAGCGCATAGAATGGTGCGGTGGCCACGATCGCGTCGTAACCGAGCTCTTCTGCTACCTTTGCGTGCTCTATAACGCGTAGCGTCTCAGTGTCGATGCATCCAGCTAGAAGTGGGACTCTGTCGCCAACAATTTCCTTGGCGGCTCTTAGAATCTCTTCGCGACGTGCGTCAGTAGAGAAGGCGACTTCACCGGACGATCCCAGTATGAAAAGTCCATTTACTCCTGCTTCAATCATCCTATCTATGGAACGTTTGAAACTAGTTTTGTCCAGCTCGCCCGACTCGGTAAGAGGAGTTACGACTGGTGGTATAACACCTTTAAACTTGCTCACTTTTCAATTCCTTTAGTTGAATCGTAAATATTTCTTAGCATTTGCACGCGCTCCAAGAGGGGCGCCGTTTTAGGTACGCAGATTTTTGCGCCAATATATTCGGCGGACTCTGCTGCCTGCGAACAGCGTTCGATCTGATTCGAAGTTAGTAGAGAACTAGGCTCGTAGGCGGAAGTAGGTAGATGCCCGTCTATCCAGGAATACCCATACTGGGTGGGTTCTGGGCCGGCTCCGGAGAAGATGAGTCCAGCTAGTACACCGTTCTTAGCGCATTCTTGAATGTGGTCATAGGCGGTGTCTGCTGAGCGGCCTTCAACTGCTGACCGTCCCCAATTTATGTGGATTCTTACGCCAAGCTCACGCGCTATATTGATTTCTTGGCCTATGGAGAGAAATCCTTTTTCGGGTTTTTGGGATGGGACAAACTTGTCGCAGTGCTCGATAACTAGTTTTGCCCCGCCCCAGTCCTGTTTGAGTAGCTGTTCTAGAGACTTGCAGAAGGAAGTAGCGTTCGCCAGCTTTGTGGGAGCAGAATGTAGCTGGATATAGCTAATTGAGCTCCTACCTGACTCAGTGTTTAGCTCAATGACGGAATTCCTGATCTCATCGCAAAAGCCAAGCGCGGCCTCTCTACCAGTTTCGTCAGGGGAGGCAAGCCCAAACTTAGGATCTTTCCAAACATTTTGCATGGTGCCAGGGATTGCAGTAATTGTATTGGCACTCCAGTCTTTAGACAGTACTCTGGCAAAATCTCGTGCGTTGTTTTTGATGACGCCCGGAAAAGGTATCTCGATCCCGTCAATCCATTTTTCTTGGTGTAGGAGTTGATAGTAGTCGTCTTGCCTGCCTTCTTCTGGTAAAGATGCGTAGGCTCCTACCACGAATAGTTGGGACATTATTTGCCTTCCTTGATTACCTCGTCGTCGCCATCTTCAATGCGAACTGCTTCGGGGGCCACGGCCTTCTGAAGGAGACGAGGAATATTAGCGCCGATCGAAATCATGACTACTGCTGCAAAACCTGCAGAGAGAATAGCTAGTGCCATGCCAAGCGAGACTTTTGCCGCCACTGCGGCGCCCAGTACCGGGCCAACTGCTCCACCAAGTGCGCCTACGTTGTAGCAGAAACCGAGTCCAGCTGCTCGCTTGTCTACTGGGAAATAGCTCGACACCCACTTGGGCAAAAGCCCGGAGATACCCTGGCCAAACATCTGTTGGAAGAATAGAAGTGCGGCAACGAGTATTACGTACTTGCCATTTTGCATAAACAATGGGAAAACGATTAGCTGCGAGAGCAGAAGCGAGATGGCATACCAGCGACGCATGCCGAAACGGTCACCTGCAAAGCCCGCAATAATGTAGCCGCAGGCATTGCCCAGCCCAGCGAACGAGACAACATTTGCAACAAGTTGCTGATCCATACCCACGCCTTGTAAGTAGGTAGGCAGAAGGCCTTGGATAGGCCAGGTGTACATAAAGGAAGCAAAGATCGTGAGCATGATTGCAACGCCTGTGATCCAGCGGTTTTTGTTGAACTGAACAATGAAGTAGATGAAGATGATTGCGCAGATTGCTCCCAATATCGCAGTCACCGCTACGCCGGAGGTAATTGAAGTAAAGATTAACAATAGAGCTACGGAAGCGACAACTACCGCAAGGTAGTTAAGAGCTTTTTTGTTTCCGCCAAAAAGCACTGCGAGCATGTCGTTATTTTGAACATGGCCCTTCGACTTGGCCTCTTCCCAATCTGATGCTTCAGGCAAAGATTTGCGCATGTAGATGGCGATCACGATGGGCACCACCCCAGTCAGGAATAGGGCTCTCCATCCCCATCCGGGGTGAATCGAGTCAACCCAGGTGACGAAGTATTTGTCTACTTGAGCTGCTGCAATGACGCCAAATGCGTAGCCGGACAGCAAGAATCCGGAAGCCTTGTTGCGCATATGGACGGGCCAGGACTCGATTACATAGGTAGCCGAAGAGGAATACTCTCCTGCCATTGCGAAGCCAATTACCAACCGCAGAATGAACAGTACCCAGAAGTTTGGAGCTATGGCACAAGCAATAGAGCCGAAGGCAAACATGAAAATAGAAAGAACCATCGCTGGTTTTCGGCCGTAGCGATCGCCGACGGCGCCTAGGACTAGTCCGCCAATCCAGCGACTGATAAATGCAGCAGAAATTAGCGACGCACCTTGTACGAGCGTGAGGTCGAAAGCCTTGATAATTGCTGGAAGGGCGAAAGAAATCAATACAAAGTCGTACCCATCGAGAAGTACGCCGAGCCAGGCAGCGAAAAATGCTTTCCAGTCTTCTTTCCCCAAGTATTCCCACCAGGATTTATTGCGCGTAGGTGACGCGACACCTTTGTTACTCATTTGGGAATGACTCCTTATATTCGTCTTTGAACAGGTGTAGCCAACAGATCAGTTGTCTTACAAGTAAGTTATAGCAGCGGTTTTCCGTCTTTGCAAGAGGGGTTGGAGTTCTCTAGGTCAAACTGTATCTGCAGTTGGAAGGCGTATTTTTAGGTTGCTTGCCATGAGCTAGAGTGTCGGCTAGCATGTCGATTAGATGTCAGACAACTGATGCTACAAGGTGGTAGTGAAACATGGACCTAGTTACCGCAGCTAGAATACCTAGATCTAAAAGAGCGCTGCTGGGGTCGTTCTTAGCAACGTCGATGGCCGCGGTCGGTATCATCTGCGTGGCGGACGCCGATGCGAGTGAGGAGGGCGGGTCGTCGCGACCGTTAATTGAAATGTCTGAGCCCTACGCTCAGCACGCGCAGGGGGACGGACTAGATTTATCGCGATATGCCAAAAAGCTCACCTCGTTAGACGTGGGAACTATAGCGGTCAGATTTAAAACGACTCAAAAATCTCCTTCTGCAGCACTACTCAGTGCCTCCTACACGAAAGATCCCTCCACGAATCTGACGTTGTCAGTGCGGAACGGGCATATTTATTGGGAAGTGAGGGATCAAAAATCGGCCCCTGGAGGTTGGCTCGCAAAGGCAGATGCAGAAGATGCCGGCTCCGTGAGTGATGGGGTGGAGCATACAGCTGCAATTACCGTTTCTAACGACAACACCCGCATTTATCTGGACGGACAGCAGGTGTTTAGCACTGCTGCGAGAGCATTTTTCTCCTCGCTAAACCGCATTGATTCTCTACGGCTTGGAGCGAATTACGACAATTCGGGAAGGCAATGGGGTTTCGATGGGCAAATCAGTAAGGTTAGCATTTACGGTTCTCCACTATCTGCGCAGCAGATCAAGGCCATTACTGGATATCCACAACCAGTTTTTTCTACAGATAAGAGCGCGCCGATTCCATCTGCGGTACGCCGTACGGCTGACAACCAAAAACTTACTTTGCTCTACACAGTAGAAAGTAAGGGGACGGGGAATAACGAACTGCGGTTGCGTCGAGGACAGGCTGATGTGCAGATACTATCTTTGGGGGGCTCTCTGGTTTTTAGCCAAGGAGGGCAAAAGCTTGAAGTGCCGCTGAACAAAGGCCTCAAACCTGGTGACACCATCGCTGTGGCGATAGATAGTGATGAGATAGGGCTATACCTAAACGGCTCTTACCTAACTTCTCGGAAAATGCCCGCGCGCTCCCTGGCGTCTATAGATAATTATGCTGGTGAGGGGGCCAGGCTGCGAGTGTATGAGGGAAGGCTAAACACGGCGCAAATTCAATCACTTTCCTCATATCAAAATCCCGGAGAAATAGCACTATTCGACCTCGGTTATGAGGGCGCAGCCAGCTATAGGATTCCTGCAATAATTAGGACTCAAAGTGGAACGTTAATTGCTAGCGCGGATCAGCGGGTGCCCAATGCCTACGACAGCCCAAATGACATTAACTTAGTAGTGCGCAGGTCGTCTGATAACGGCAAGACCTGGAAGCCGCTGCAGAAACTCGTCGACTTGCCTGGGGAGGGCAAAAAAGCGGCGTCGGTAATAGACTCTTCGCTCGTGCAAGATCGGAAGAGTGGAAGAATAACTTTGCTCGTAGATCTATATCCAGGGGGAGTAGGTCAGCCGAATAATGGTCCCGGTACTGGAATGGGTGAAGATGGCTCCTTACTTCTAAGGGACGGCGCTAACGGTACCTTCAAATATAAAGCGGGCAGGGTGCTGGACTCCCAGGGGAGAGCGACAGACTATTCTATTGATGCGTTGGGGAATGTGCGCAAGAAGGGTCGTGAACTGAACTCGATATATGACCCAGCTGAAAAATCTAAAGTTACTGTAGAGGGCCTGTTCATGGTGCCGACAGCCTATCTCGTTGAAATGCATTCTGACGACGATGGAGTTACCTGGACTACTCCTCGCCATATTAACAATCAGGTCAAAGCGGACTGGATGAAATTCATTGGGACCAGCCCAGGATCAGCAATGCAGGTCAGGGGAGGTAAATATGACGGACGCTTGATCGTGCCCATATACTACTCAAATTCCGTTGCAACGGTTTACTCTAGTGCGGTCGTTTATTCCGACGATGGAGGGGAAAATTGGCGCAGATCTAAATCGCCAAACGATGGAAGACATTTTAAATCTACAACCATTGATTCAAAGACAGTGCACGACCGAACTGCATCCTTGCACGAGTCTGCCGTTGTACAAACTGGCGAAAATGAGCTGACAATGTATATGCGCAACCTCAATCCGGGACGGAAAATTGCCGTTTCGCGTTCCCAAGACGGTGGGGTTAGCTGGAGTGAACCCGAGTTCAAAGACGAAACTCCCGATATATTCAGTTTGCCCGCGGCGCGGAGTATGTCACACGGATATGAAAGCGTGTTATTCGCAAACGCATCCGCAGCGCAGCCGTACAGAGGTAAAGGGGTGCTTAGAGTATCCCTAGATGGTGGGGCGAGTTGGCACTCGTCCAGGACATTCCAAGCAGGGCACTACGTATATCAATCTATGGCGATGCTGCCTAACGGCAATATTGGGCTGCTCTGGGAACGTGAATGGCAAGGTATTTACTACACGGAAATTCCTGCCGAGTGGGTAACTGAATATCCAGTAAGAAGCTTTTAAAAGGACCTTTTTCTACTTGAAGGGTAAATGATAATGAATGCAAATGGACAAAGCTGGACGACTAATTTTCGGGCGAATATAGACGGAAAAATCGCACGTGTATTCGGCAGCGACAGTGGCTGGGAACTTTCAATAGCGAATGGCAGTCTGCTACTGCTGGGCAGCAACAGCGATGCAGAAATTCGCCTCGATATGGAAGATACTTTCAAGGTATCTGACAACCAGTGGCATGCGCTGGGGATTTCCTCCACAGCTGCGGGGGCGAAGATCTACTTAGATGGGTACCAGTGCTTTTCTGCAACTGCTGATCTTAGGCCGGCAGCTTGCGGGGAGTCGAGCGTCTTTGAATGGTCCCCTACCACCGGCGTGGAGCTAGCTGAACAATCGGTTTTCGACAGGGAGCTTACGCCTATGGAATTTCTTGCGAAATCGGTTGCGCCAGAACCGTTAATTGAGTTCGCTGCATCGCATTTGTCGGATTATGACGCCGCCCAAGTAGGGCAGTTGCGCTCGGGCTCGATTTTTCTAAGGTATCGAGTAAGGGGTCCCGGTCAGCACGGTACCCTGCTTGCTGCAGCTGCAGGGGGGCAAGAAAAACTAAATATCAGCCTCACTGAACGAGGCATTGACTACCGAGTTCTTGGGAAGGGCAACGTATGGCGGCATTTCGTTGCCGAAGGTAGTTGGGACCAAGGGCATTGGCACGATGTTGTTCTTCGAGTCGGCCACGGCGCAGTCCAGATTTACGTGGACGGATATATGGAAGCTCATCTTCCGGGGCAAGCCTTTTTCGATAGCTTTGACGGCTGCGACGAGGTGGTTATCGGACAGGATATCTATGGATCCAGGCTCTTCGGAGAGGTTCGCAACGCAGCGATCTATTCGTCGGTGCTGAACGACGCACAGATCAAGAAGCTATCTACAGTGCCGCCTGTGGATACCCAATGTCTGTTCGACTACGGCTTCGAAAATTCAATTAGCTATCGCATTCCGTCGCTACTGACTACAGCGTCGGGTGTGGTTATTGCGGGAGCTGACCAGCGCGAAACGATAGCTAACGATTCCCCTAATTCGATCAACTTCGTTATTCGCCGGTCTTTCGATGGTGGAAAAACTTGGGGAGATTTGCAGCCAGTCCTAAGCTACCCGGGCCATGGAGCAAGCGGTGCCTCCGTAATCGATTCCTGTGTAGTTCAAGATCAGAAAACTGGGCGCATAATAGTCCTCATAGATCATTTCCCGGGCGGTATGGGGCAACCAAACGCTGAAGCCCAGATTGGCGTAGACCCAAACGGGAACTACATCCTCCACGATAGTGAAGGAAATGAGTATGCCTGGAACTCCGATGGAACAGTTGTGGACGAAAATGGTGAACTTGCGCCGTATTCGATTTCCGAAGATGGAACAGTAACTGTTGTGCAGGGCGGCAAGGAGTCTTACGGTGGCAACGTATTTTTGAAGGACGGGGAAGATCCCGCCCAGACATTACTCACGGCACGCACCTGCTTCCTCCAAATGATTTACTCAGATGACGATGGGGAAACCTGGTCTAAGCCAGTAAATCTGAATCATCAGGTTAAGAAAGAGTGGATGTCGTTCTTGGGTACTGCCCCCGGAACTGGAATCCAACTTGCCAATTCGAATTATGCTGGCAGGCTAGTTATGCCCGTCTATTACAACGGAGAAAATAAGACCAATTTCTCTGCAACCGTTGTTTATTCCGATGACGGAGGCGAGTCATGGAAATTAGCGAAGTCGCCAAACGATGGCCGCATATTCGAAGGTAGGCAAATAGACTCTCGAACTTTGGATACCGAAGCCGCAGCCACCCACGAAGCCACGGTGATAGAGCGCCAAGATGGGACTGTCCTAATGCTTATGCGTAACCAACATCCTAGCGGCAAGGTAGCAGCCGTCGAGAGTGTGGACGGGGGCGAAACGTGGGGCGAGGTATATTTCGTCTCGCAAATCCCTGAGATTTTTTGCCAGCCAAATGCTGTCGCGTGGCCTACGGGCGAACACCCTGAAAGAGTAGTGTTCGCGAATGCTTCCCAACTGCGCCCATATAGAGGTCGGGGAGTTCTGCGGAGGTCCGACGACGGCGGACACACGTGGGATGTAGCCCGAACATTTAATCCGGCCCACTACGTCTATCAATGCATGGCAATTATGCCAGACGGAGAACTTGGGCTTCTTTGGGAGCGAGAAATGCAGGGGCTTTACTTCACAAAAATCCCCCATTGCTGGTTCGACTCTGTGAATGCGTAGGCAGGTAAAATGTGGCACGGATCTGTTGTCTTATGACTGCGGAGACGTGCCACAACTGTCATAATTGAGTGGGAAACCCTGCAGGTAGGAAAGTGGTAATGAAAAAAACGTCAGATATCTTGTCGTCACTTCCGCCTACTCTCACGGGCTACGAGAAAACTAAACTCGAACAGAAGTTTGCCTCTCGCGCTGACTCTACAGTGGAAGCGGTTGAGCAGTACATAATTTCTGAGCATCTCAATCCAGGGGATCCTTTGCCTACCGAGGCGGAACTTTGCAAACTCCTGGGCGTCTCTCGGTCCTCTGTCCGCGAAGCCATGAGGCAGCTACAGGCGCTCGACATTGTTGCAACCAAGCAGGGCAAAGGTGCGTTTGTCTCAAACATGTCACTGTCTCCGTTGGTAAACACTCTCGTCCTGCGGTCGTCTATGGGAAACGGCTCCCTGGGAACTCTCGACGAAGTGGTGGCCATGCGAAAGTATCTCGACATCGGGGTAGGCCACGAACTGGTAGAAAAGCGCGACCAAACAGATCCCGAAAAGATCGAAGAGCTGCAAGATCTGGTTAAACAAATGATTTCCAAGTCTGCAACTGGCCACTCATACATACAAGAGGACATAGCTTTTCATAGGGGACTAATTTCTATCCTTCAAAATCAGCTATTAGACGAGATGATGAGCGCCATGTGGCTGATTCACATGGCCGTGGTGCCGTCCCTTCCGGCCGACCCCGCAGGGTTAATTTTGACCGCCAAAGCCCATGGGGCGATGTTAAAAGCAGTCGAGGACGGGGACATTCACGCATACTACTGCGCAGTCGAAGACCACTACGAGCCTCTAAAGGCCCGCATGAACGCCGCCCAATAGCGGCTTTCGACCTGAAAAAGGCCCCCCGAAACTATTAGGCTAGTGTCGTGCTGGACAACCTCAACTCGATTCTTCCCGATGTGTTTCGCGTCATCGACCTAATTGGCGTGTTCGTGAACGGGATCATTGGCGGCCAATTAGCGCGCCGGCGCAATTTTGACGCAGTCGGTTTCTTCGTGTTGGCCGTAATGTCCGGCCTCGGCGGCGGCATCGTCCGCGACGTGATGCTCCAATCCGGTGCCCCCGTAGCCATCACCGACCCGTACTATCTGTTCTGCGCCCTCGGCGGAGCATTCGTGGCAATCCTGCTGCGCCTCTCCGGGCGCTGGGCCACCCGCATGGTCTTTTTAGGTGACGGGCTCGTGCTCGGCTGCTGGGCCGCAACCGGCACCCTAAAAACCCTCAGCCTCGGCTACAATATTCCTCCCGCCATCCTGCTAGGGCTCGTAACCGCGGTAGGGGGCGGCATGATCCGCGACGTCGCCTCCGGCATGGTCCCCCGAGTATTCGGTGGCAACACCCTATACGCCACCCCTGCGCTCGCGGCCTCACTGATAATGGTCGTCTTCTACAAGTACGACCAGCCGGTTTTTGGAATGCTCGTAGCAATAATCTTTGGGGGGTTGGGGACAGTAGTATCGGGGTGGCGCCGCTGGACTCTACCCACCGGCGATTGGACCGTTACCATGACGTCCAAACAATTGCGCGCCCTCTTAGCCCGCAAAGGCGTAAAACCAGACGTAAATCCCTTCATATTGGGCGGTAACCGCAAACACAGGCCATTCAAGAATCGCAAGAAAAACACCGGCTCCACCGCCCAACCCACAGCGGAAGAACCCTAATGTGCGGGCGCTACGGCATGTGGGAGTCCACCGGCCACATAACCGCACTATTCGACATAGATCTGGTAGTCCACGACGCCCCGGATCCCTCGTGGAACATAGCCCCAACCCATTCCGTTGCCGCCGTCATGGAACGTTTTACCGGCGAGGGCGAAATCGTGCGCGAACTGCGCCAGCTGCGGTGGGGGCTCATCCCCTCCTGGGCAAAAGAACCTGACCAGCCGCTGCTCATAAACGCCCGGGCGGAAACGGTAACTAGGAAGCCATCTTTTAGAACCGCAGTAGCTAAACACCGCGTACTGCTGCCCGCCAACGGCTACTTTGAGTGGCAAAAAATTGGGGGCAAAAAACAGCCCTATTTTCTTTCCGAAGGCCCTCTGGATCCCCTTATGGCGTTTGCTGGCATAGCGCAGGCCTGGAAGGGCCCCAGCGGATGGGTGGCATCTTGCGCGATTTGCACCAGGAGTGCCCCGGACGCCCTCGGCCACATCCACGAACGCACCCCCGTAATTGTGCCCGAGCAGGCGTGGGGAAGCTGGCTAAATCCGGCCCTCACAGACCCCGGCGGAATAGACGAGCTGATCGGCCAGATTCCCGCCCCCGCATTGCAACCCCGGAAGGTTTCTAAACAGGTCGGATCCGTGGGAAACAACTTTCCGAGCCTAGTTGAGCCAATTGCCGAATAGGGCTTCAGCCTCACTTGGCGGTTCGAGGGTGGAGACGGGCCGGCGAAGTTATCCACAGATTGACACCGCTGTCACCATCTGTCATAGGTACGTGCCACAGTAGAGTCCATGAGACGACGGTTCGGAATTGGCGATCTGGTGGCGTGGCTGCTCGCTGCCGCGTTGGTGGTCTGGGCGGTGGCTCCGCTGGGCCTAGATTTGGGCGGTTTCGGTAAGGCTGGGGCAGCCGGGGCAAATAGGCCTGGCTCTATTGTCGACACTTTCAAAACCAACGATCAGGTGCTAAAAGAAGTACCTAACACCGACTTTGCCCAGGCGGTAAAGTCCCTGCCCGTGCGCCAGTGGCGGCAGACCAAAAAATACAATCGGCACGAATTCGGCCAACGTTGGGCCGACGAGGATCATAACGGCTGCGACACCCGCAACGACATTCTGAGCCGCGACATGAAGAATGTTGTTTACAGGCCAAATACTCGCAATTGCGTGGTACTGTCTGGGCAGTTGCAAGATCCGTATACGGGCAAAGTAATCAACTTCGTGCGGGGGCAGCATTCTTCCGAGGCCGTGCAGATAGATCACGTGGTTGCCCTCGCCGACGCTTGGGCTTCGGGGGCCGATGGGTGGGACCCTGCGCGCAGGCAAAAGTTTGCCAACGACCCGCTCAATTTGCTGGCAGTGGACGGCCCTGCCAATCAGGCCAAAAGCGCGTACGCGGCAAACAAATGGCTGCCTCCCGACGTCGATTACCGCTGCGCCTACGTGGCCCGGCAGGTGCGAATCAAGCAGGTGTGGGGGCTCAGCGTAACTGCCGACGAGCAGCGCACTATGGCACTTACGGCCTCCGAATGTCCTTCCCAACAACTGCCGCCGGGGCCAACGCTCGCCACAGCTAAATGAGCCGGCGGCCGGTCTATGACGTATAAAAGAAGGAAAGGGGGAACAATGAGCGATATTGAAAAGCTCGTAGCCGAGCAAAAAGACTGGCAGGAAGACTTATACAAGGAATTACACCAGCATCCAGAATTGTCCATGCAAGAAGAATGGACTCGTGGGCGTATAACCAAAGAGCTAAAAGATTTGGGCGCAGAGCCTAAAGAAATCGGTGGGGGTGTGGTAGCCGTAATTGAAAATGGCGAGGGCGCTGCCATTTTGTGTCGTGCTGATTTCGATGCGCTTCCCCTGGCCGAAGACACTGGCCTGGACTACGCTTCCACGGCCCGGCAGCAGGATGAAGACGGCAACAAAACTCCGGTAATGCACGGGTGCGGCCACGACATGCACACGGCCTGCCTACTTGGGGCGGTAAAGCTTTTGCTCGCTCACAAAGATCTGTGGGAGGGGACGTTTGTTGCGCTCTTCCAGCCGGGCGAGGAAACGGCGCAAGGGGCTAAGTCTATGGTCGAGGCCGGGCTGGTTGAACAGGTGCCAAAGCCCGAGGTTTGCTTGGCCCAACACGTGGTAGGTATCAAAGAGGGCACTGTGAACGCGGTCTGCGGGCCAACCTTCTCGGGTGCCACAAGCCTTAAGATAACGGTATTTGGCAAGGGCTCGCACGGGTCCATGCCTCACCTCTCTGTAGACCCAGTGGTTATGGCAGCTGCGATTGTGCTGCGGCTGCAAACTATTGTTTCACGCGAAACGTCGCCCTCGGATTTTGCGGTGGTTACCGTGGGCTCAATTTCGGCAGGAACCTCGGCGAACACCATCCCTGACTCTGCCGTGCTGCAATTAAATATCCGCACATATAAAGAACAGGTGCAAGAACAGGTAACCGCAGCTATTGAACGCATTGTGAAAGCTGAATGCGCTGCCTCGGGCAGCCAGCGCGAACCCAAATTCGAATACTTCAACAAGTACCCGCTCACCTCTAACCCTAAGGAGCAATTCGACCGTATTACCGGCGCGTTCAAAAACTATTTTGGCGAGCGCTACGCCGACGGGGAAAAGGTAACTGCCTCGGAAGATTTCACCTACATTCCCAAGGCCTTCGACGTGCCCTACTTCTACTGGACGTTCGGGGGGTTCCCCGATCCCAAGACTGCGCCGGGCAACCACTCCCCACAATTCGCTCCCACCCTGGCCCCCTCCCTGCGAACGGGCACCCAAGCACTGCTAGTGGCCGCCCTCGAATATTTAGGAAAATAGCCCGCGCGAAGGCTTCGGATATAAAAATCCCCGCACCCAGCGAACTCGAAATAGTGTGCGCCGGGCGCGGGGGAAGTGTTTAGAGGAACGTATTTAGATGCCGGCAATAAGGCCGGTTACCAGTCCCAATGCAACCAGAATGCCCAGCGCCACCCGGTAGATTACAAAACCGTTGAAGTTGTTCGAAGAAACAAACTTGAGCAGCCACGCGATCGAAAGGTAGGCGACAATCCCAGAAACTACCGTGCCGATAATGGTAGAGCCCCAGCCGACCCCGCCGGCAGCCCCGATCTGGTCGAATTTGGTTACTGCCTGCAACCCGCCCGCCGCGATGAGGGTGGGGATACCCAAAAAGAAGCTCATGCGAGTGGCGGCAACTCGGTCGATCTTTAGGAACATGGCCCCGGCAATAGTAGCCCCGGAGCGCGATACGCCTGGGATCAGGGCGATGGACTGGAACAGGCCCAAGAGCAGGCCGTCTTTCCAAGTGATCGATTCCTCGCCGCGATTGAAGCGCACCCGATCAGACACGTACATGGCCACCGACCACAAAATTAGGCCTGCTGCCACAAACCACATCGACCGCAGCGGCCCTTCGATTACGTCCTTTAGCAGTAGCCCGATAACCGCTGTCACAGCCACGCCCACAATAATTGCCCATCCCAGGTGGTAGTCGGCCTTGCGCTCATACTTATTTACCAGGCCCACGAACCAAGCCTTCGCGATGCGCACAATGTCAGACCAAAAGTAGACGATGGAGGCGATCATGGCACCAACCTGGATGATCGCTGTGTAAGCCGTGACAGTTGGGGCGTTGACCGCATGCCCTAGCAGGTTCTCGGCAATGGTTAGGTGCCCTGTCGAAGAGACCGGCAAGAACTCGGTCACGCCCTCGACAATCCCCAAAATGATGGATTCCCACCACGAAATCACGGCTACTCCTTGTGGCTAGAAAATGCGAACGCAGCTAAGTCTAGGTGACAAGGGCGTGCCCTCGCATGAGGCGCCCGCAAGTTGGTTTGCCGAAGAGGTAAAACACTCCTGCAGGTCACGCCGGGGATAGGGGGAGCTAACCGCTAAATTCTGCCGTAAAACCTGAGAAATGTGACCTGAGCGACTATCGTATAGGTGTTGGAAACAACGCAGTTAGTCAACACAGGAAGGTGAAGGAACCTTATGCGTATTGGGATCCCCACAGAAGTCAAAAACAACGAATTTAGGGTTGCTGTAACCCCCGCTGGAGCAGCCTCGCTGATCCAAGATGGGCACGAAGTGTTTATCCAAAAAGGGGCTGGCGAGGGCTCGGCCTATCCAGATTCCCAATACGAAGAGGTGGGCGCCAAAATAGTTGCTGACGCCGACCAGGTTTGGGCGGATGCAGACATGGTCATGAAGGTCAAGGAGCCCATCGAAGAGGAATACCACCGCCTGCGCGAGGGGCTCATCCTGTTTACCTACCTGCACTTAGCCGCCGACAAGGCGTGTACCGATGCCATCATCAAGGCGGGCACTACCGCCATTGCTTACGAGACTGTGCGCACCGATGCGGGCACGCTGCCGCTGCTGGTTCCCATGTCCGAGGTCGCAGGTCGCCTGGCTGCCCAGGTTGGTGCCCACTACCTCGAGAAGCCGCACGGCGGTCCGGGCGTGCTGATGGGCTCTGTTGCCGGCGTGCGCAACGCAAACGTGGTTGTCGTTGGCTGCGGGCAGGCCGGCCGCAATGCCGCCGAGATCGCCATTGGCATGGGCGCGGACGTTACCGTACTGGATAACGACATCGAAAAGCTGCGCTGGGCTAACTGGCAGTGGGGCAACCGGGCTCGTACCACTTATTCCACCCCGCTGGCCGTAGAGCAGGCTGTAGCCGATGCGGACCTGGTTATAGGCTCTGTGCTCATCCCCGGGGCAAAGGCGCCCAAGCTGGTTACCGACGCAATGGTTGCCCAGATGCGCCCGGGTTCGGTGCTGGTGGATATTGCTATTGACCAGGGCGGTTGCTTCGAAGGCTCGCACCCTACCACCCACGACGATCCCATTTTCAAAGTGCACGAGGCAACCTACTATTGCGTGGCGAACATGCCCGGCTGTGTTCCCCACACCTCCACTACCGCGCTTGCTAACGCCACCTTGCCGTATGCGCGCGCAATCGCAAAGAAGGGGTGGAAGCAGGCCCTCAAAGACGACTCGGCTTTGCGCCGCGGCCTGAATGCCCACGCCGGAAAGATTGCGTTCCCGGGCGTGGCTGAGGCCTTCGACCTCGAATGCGTAGATCCCCAGGAGCTGTTGAAAGACTAATCTTGTGGTCTTTGCCGCCGCCGGTGAACCTGCCCACGGAAGCGGGGGAGCCGGCGGCGTTCCTGTATCTAGGGCCGGGAAGGGTGGGTAAAAGCAAAACTCAACACCCATTGTTTAGCAGGCAAAAACTCTGTAAAGTATCTCTCGATATAAAGACAATTGATTGGGGGATACGCAATGACGCAGGCATCCGGCCAAGCAATCGCGATGATCATCTACTTCGTTGCCATGATCGTAATTGGGATTTGGGCGTATACCCGCACCCAAAATTTGGACGACTACATGCTAGGAGGGCGCGGCCTCGGCCCCGTGGTAGCCGCGCTCAGCGCGGGCGCCTCCGACATGTCCGGATGGCTGCTGATGGGGCTGCCGGGCGCCCTCTACCTATCCGGAATTGTGGAGGGCTGGATAGCGGTAGGGCTAACCGTGGGGGCGTGGCTGAATTGGAAGATTACCGCCCCTAGGCTCCGCTCATATACGCAGGTGGCGAACAACTCCATTACGCTTCCCTCTTTCCTTGGAAACCGCCTGCACGATTCCTCCAATGCCTTGCGCATAGTGGCCGGGTTGATCATTTTTGTGTTTTTCACCTTCTACGTGTCCTCCGGTATGGTCGCCGGCGGCACCTTCTTTGAATCTGCCTTCGGCATGGAATACCACCTGGGCATGGTGCTAGTAGCCGCCGTAGTGGTGCTATATACGCTGGTAGGTGGTTTTCTAGCGGTGTCATGGACCGACCTGGTGCAGGGGCTGATGATGCTGGCTGCGTTAGTGGCGGTGCCGGTAGCAGGGGTGTTTGCTTTGGGCGGGCCGGCCGCTGTTGCCGAGGGCGTGCGCGAGGCAAACCCAGACTTCCTTTCCCCTTTCGGGGGCGCCACATTTGTGGGAGTAATTTCGGCGCTGGCGTGGGGGCTCGGCTATTTTGGCCAACCCCACATTGTGGTCCGCTTTATGGCCCTGCGTTCGCCCAGGGAAGCGAAATCTGCCCGCCGCATTGGCATCGGCTGGATGTTTCTGTCAGTGCTAGGGGCTTCGGGCACAGCCATCATCGGTATCGCCGCCAACCAGAAAGGCGCGGTGAAAATAGGTAAAGAACAGGCTGAATCCGTATTCATTTTGATGGGACAAGACCTATTCCCGGTGTTACTTGCAGGATTCATGCTGGCCGCAATCTTGGCGGCAATCATGTCCACGGTTTCCTCCCAACTATTAGTGACGTCCTCGGCGGTAGTCGAAGACATCTACAAGGGAATAGTGAAACGCAAACTGTCGGCAATGGGAGGGGTAAACTTGGGCCGCACCGCAGTGCTCGCGGTAGCCCTACTGGCGGCCGGGCTGGCCTGGCTGCGCACAGACTCGATCTTGAACCTGGTGTCCTTCGCCTGGGCGGGCTTCGGGGCCTCCTTCGGCCCGGTTGTGCTCTTGTCGCTCTACTGGCGCAAATTGACAACCAAGGGAGCGCTCGCCGGCATGGTGGCCGGGGCAGTAGTAGTGGGCGTGTGGGGCACCTTCAAATGGGGTGGCCTCTACGAGATTATTCCCGGCTTCGCCGCCTGTCTGGCGTGCGCTTGGGCGGTTTCGAAACTCACCTACAAACCAAACGAACGCATCGACGCGGAATTCGCCCTCGCCGCCAAGCTGGCCGGGGCGAGCGCCGAAGAAATAAACCAACATTTCGGCGGTGCAACCATGTCGGGAACCACCATTGCCTACCACAATACTGAAAGTTAAAGACTCACCCAAGATATACTAAACAGGTAGGCTTTTTAGGGTCTGGGATATGGCAAGGATGCCGCCCACAACTTTTTTGAGAGGTAGAACATGCCGAACGCTGAAGTCGACTACGCCGAAATTGGGGAACTTGCGAAAAAGAAGGCGCGCTCCTGGCTGGAACGGTCCAAAAAATATCCGGTAGACCGGGCGGGGCAGCTGCTCAGCGAGGTACTGCGCGACCCAGCCGGATTAGATTTTACGGTGGGATTCGTTGACAAGGTGATTCGCCCCGAGGACGAAAAAATTGCAGCCCAGCAGATCCGCACCCTGGCCCAACAAGACCCGCAATTCTTGCCCGCATACTTGAAAGGGCCCCTGGCGCTAGGGGGCAAGCTGGCGCCACTGGTACCCGAGGTGGCCGTGCCCACTGCACGCAAAGTATTTGAAGCCCTAGTGGGGGATCTAGTCCTAGATGCTAAGGGGGCTGGGCTAACCAAATCCATTGCCCGCCTCAAGGCGCGTGGGGCCAGGCTAAACATGAACCTGCTCGGCGAGGCCGTCCTGGGCAACAAGGAAGCCGAAAAACGCCTTCAGGACACGATGGAGTTGCTCGAACGCGAGGACGTCGACTACGTGTCCATGAAGGTTTCAGCCGTCATAGGCCCCCACAATCCGTGGGCCTACCAGGAGGCCGTAGACTACGCGGCCCAGGCATTACTGCCCCTATATAGGAAAGCCAACAGCTACAGTCCAAAGAAGTTCATCAACTTGGACATGGAGGAATACCACGACCTGCACCTCACCATCGACGTGTTCAAGAAGATTTTAGAGCGCGACGAATTCAAGGACCTCAAGGCCGGCATCGTACTACAGGCTTACCTGCCGGACTCACTGCCTGCAATGCAAGACCTGCAAGAATGGGCGGCCAAGCGCGTGGCCCAGGGTGGGGCGCCAATCAAAGTGCGCGTGGTAAAAGGAGCCAACCTTTCCATGGAACGCGTAGAAGCCGCCATCCACGGTTGGGACATGGTGACCCAGCCAAATAAGGAAACAACCGACGCCAACTACATTCGCGTCCTCGACTGGGCGCTGCGTCCCGAACGCACTAAAAACGTGACTATTGGCGTGGCCGGAATGAACCTGTTCACTGTGGCTTTCGCATACGAATTAGCCAAAAAACGCGGCATTTTGCACACCGGCGGGGTCGAATTCGAAATGCTTGCCGGCATGGCCACACAACAGGCCGCGGCCGTCACAGAGGATGTGGGCCACCTACTGTTCTACGTCCCCATAGTCAACCCCGAAGAATACGACGTGGCAATCGCCTACCTGGTGCGCCGGCTCGAAGAAAATTCCCTGCCAGCCAACTTCATGTCGTCAATATTTGAACTCGACAAAGACGAGGCGCTGCTCCAACGCGAACAGGACAGGTTTAGTGCCGCCCTCGCCCACGCCTTCGACGATCCGGTAGGGCCGGCGCGCAAACAAAACCGCCTCGAAGAGGGCGAAGCCGACATAAAAGCAACCGTCACCGACGCTAGCGGCAATTGGAAGTTCCAAAATACGCCCGACTCAGACCCGTCCCTACCCGCGAACCTGCAGTGGGCGCGCCAGATCGCGGGGGCAATGCGCGAGAGCGAAAAAGGTGGGCTGGTAATTGCCGAGGCCAAAGTCGAAACCGCCGCACAACTATCCCAGATAGTTGCCGAAGCAGCCGACGGAGGCAAACGCTGGGCAGCCCGGCCCCTCCAAGAACGCGTCGACATCTTGCACCAGGTGGGCGTCCTCCTGTCCAAACGGCGCGGCGAACTAATCGAAGTCGCAGGTTCCGAAGCGGGCAAAACCATAGACCAAGGCGACGTCGAAGTATCCGAAGCCGCGGACTTCGCCCACTACTACGCCGAGCAGGCCAAAACCATTTGCAACCTAGAAGGGGCCACCTTCGCCCCCGCCAAAGTGATCGCCGTAACCCCACCTTGGAACTTCCCAATGGCAATCCCCACCGGCGGCGTAATGGCCGCCCTCGCCACCGGAGCCGGCGTAGTCTTCAAACCCGCCCGCGAAGCCCGCCGCACAGGCGCCCTGCTAGCCCAAGCCATGTGGGACGCCGGCGTACCCCGCGACGTGCTGAAACTAGTAGACATTGACGAGGGCAAGCTCGGCCGCGCCCTCATCGAAAACCCGCTAGTTGAGCGCGTGATTCTAACCGGATCCATCGACACCGCCAGACTATTCAAATCCTGGCGGCCGGGCCTGCAAGTGCTAGCCGAAACCTCAGGCAAAGACTCCATAATCGTCACCCCGCACGCCGACCTAGATCTGGCTGTGCGCGACGTAGTCAACTCCGCTTTCGGGCACGCCGGCCAGAAGTGCTCGGCCTGTTCGACGGTGATCCTAGTGGGTTCGGTTGGGCGCTCGCGGCGTTTCCACGACCAACTGCTCGACGCGGTCAGGTCGTTGAAGGTCGGCTACCCGTGGCAGCTGGACACGCAGATGGGGCCGCTGGTCACCCCGGCTTCCGGCAAGTTGAAGCGGGGGCTGACCACCCTTGGCGAGGGCGAACACTGGGCCGTGCGCCCACGCCAACTAGACGAAACGGGCAAGCTGTGGAGCCCCGGAGTGCGAGCCAACGTCCAGCCCGGCAGCGAATACCACCTGACCGAATACTTCGGCCCGATCCTAGGAATCATGCGGGCAGACACGCTGGAACAGGCTGTGAAACTGCAAAATGCTACCGAGTTTGGCCTGACCGCTGGCATCCATTCCCTGGACGGCGGCGAAATCAACTATTGGCTCCAAAATGTGCGGGCCGGCAACGTGTACATCAACCGTGGAGTCACCGGGGCGATCGTGCGCAGGCAGCCGTTTGGTGGATGGAAACGCTCTGCCGTTGGGGCTGGAACAAAAGCGGGTGGCCCCTCCTACCTGTTCGGCCTCGGCAATTGGCGACGTAACCAAACCAGGGCGGCAAAGCTCGACGCCGGGGCTCTAACGTTGCCTCCTCTTGTCGACGCCTACGAGACTGCCACGACTCTTTCCACAGGCGGGGAATTCGTGCAGGCGCTGGCGATTTCTGCCCAAAAGTGGGGTAGGGAAGAATTCGGGGTGGGGCACGATCCTTCGGCCCTGAAAGTCGAGCGCAACGTGCTGCGCTACGAGGCGGTCCCCGTGCGCGTGCGCCTTGGTGGGGGCCAGGATCCATGGCAGCTGCTTGCAGTGGTAGCCGCGGGTTTGGCGGCAGGTTCACAAGTGAGCGTTTCAGCGGCAGAACTGCCCGAGCAGGTGCGGGCCTTCCTGCGCCGCCAGCACGTTCACTTTGCCATCGAAAATCAGCAGGCTTTCCTAGAGGGCGTGCCCGCGTGGGCGAAGGAGGCCGGTTTTGATGCGCGGTTGAGGCTGCTCGGCGGCGACCCGGCTGAGGTGGTGGGCGCGCTGCCGAAGGAACTGATTGCCGACGTGGCAATTTGGGATCAGCCGGTAACTCTGTCGGGCCGGGTCGAGATCCTGCCATTTGTGCACGAACAGGCGGTTTCCTTCACCAATCACCGCTTCGGCAACCCCACCCCCCTAGCAAGGGAAGTCGAAATCTAGCTAAAAACCTGGGCGAGGGCGCCATTTCCGGGACAGTGCGCCCTCGCCCTCCTGATTTACCTGCGGGACCTGGCTGTACGCCCTGCGGCGGAAGCCCGCCCGCTCGCCCCGTTTATTCTTGGTGGGCGCGGGCTTGGGACTCAGCTCCGGCCCGGTAGGCGATGGCTGCTGCCGCCTGCTTTAGTTTGCTAATCACGGGAATCAGCTGATCTTCGGGCAAGGCGGTCGAATGGTAGGTCATTGCTAGCGACCCTAAAGGGTAGCCCGACTTGTCTAAAACAGCTACTGCCACGGTCGACCATCCGGGCGTAATATTTTCTACCTCCTGGGCCCACCCGCGCGCCCGGGTCACGGCCAGCGTCTCTTGCAGTTCAGCCACAGTCTTTGGCCCTGAACCGGTGCGGTCAGCCAGGTACCGGTTGGAAGGGTAGAGGGCGGACACCTGCTTGTCACTTAGGTGAGCCAACATGGCCTGCCCGCTCGCGGTCAGTTCGGCGGGCAGACGCACCCCCACGTCTGTTACTAGCGAGAGGCCCATAGAGCCTCGCTGCTCAACCACGTAGATGACATCTTTTCCGCTCAAGATAGCAAAATGTGCGCTCTGGTGTATTTGGTCGACCATGTGCTCAACCACGGTCAGAGCAATGCGCCGCAGCGGCTCCTGGCGTTGGTATGCCCACGCCAACTCGTAGGCGCGCACGCCGAGGGAATACCTGCCGGTGTCGTTGTCGTGCGTCACGTAGCCGAACTCGACTAGGGTACGCAGAATCCGGTAGGTGGTTGAACGGGCCATTTTTAGCTCGCGCGCCAACGACGCAGCCGCCTGGGGCGTGATGTGTTCGGCCAGCGAATTCAAAATCCGAACAACGTTTGCCGTTGAGTTACTTGCGGGCATTGCCGTCTCCTTTCCCTCGACGTGCCTACTCTGCCAGGTTTTCCGCTAACCTTCGCGGAAAGATATTCCCATTGCTCCCTCGGGGTAGACCCAGTGCAAGACTTCCCTGGGGGCAACAGCCAGGCAGGTGCCGCACTCTAGGCAGGCGGCGTATTCGACGTCCACGCTGCCGTCGTCATTTGCGGTGTACACGTGAGCTGGGCAGACGCGTTCCAAAATCTTGCCGAAGCCAGTGCGCTTGGCTGCTTCCTGGTTCACCTCTATGTGCGAATTTCCCTCGTCTACCTCGTAGCTGTTTTTCGCTAGTCGTTCCGTTACTGTGCCAAGTTTTAGTGCCGCCATTTTATAGAGACCTCACTGCTTCGAATCCGATTTTTGCGAGCCGTAGTGCGCCTATTTTCGACTTTTTGAAAGCCGCGAGCGCCGTGGGAAGTAGTTTCTTCCGGGGGGACAGGTCTAGGTTGTAAATGCCGTGGAGCACGTTTGCTACTAGTTGCCCGATTTCGCCGTACATTTCCTGGTTTTCCAAGAATTTGGGTGCCCCGGAGTAGGTGGCCATATCTTTGCCTACGAAGGATTCGCCCACTAGGCGCGTGTATTCTTCGAGTGTTTCCTGGCTGAAGTCGCCGGCCTTTAGCGCTTTGTCGATGGCTTCGGCTGCAGCTTTGGCGGATCCGGCTGCCAGGTCCATGCCCCGTACGGTGAATCCCGTGTTGAGGGTGAATCCGGCGGCGTCCCCAACTATTACGAGGCCGTCGCGCACCAGGTCGTGCTGCATCTTTTGCCCGCCCTCGGCAATTAGGTGGCAACCGTATTCGATTAGTTCGCCGCCTTCTAGGTATTTAGAAATTGCCGGGTGGGTTAGGAAGTGGTCGTGTATTTCTGAGGACGATTTGCCCCGTTTTACTAGGTCGTCCAGGCGCAGTACCACGCCGATAGACACGGAGTCGGTGTTGGTGTAGAAGAAGCCGCCTCCGGCCACGCCTTCGGTACAGTCGCCAACCATGGCGTAGGCGAGGCCGTCCCCGTCGCGCACCCCGAAGCGTTTCGAGACTTCGGCCTCGCCAAGTTTGATTACAGATTTGACGCCTACGGCCAAATTTTCGGTGGGTTCTTTGTCGCGGATGCCCGCTTTTTGGGCTAGGAAGGAGTTGACTCCATCTGCGGCTACTACCACGTTAGAGTGCAGTTCTTCTCCGCCTGCCGAGATGCCCACAATCTTGTCGCCTTCGCGCAAGAGTTCTTCAACTTTGATGCCGGGCATGATCACTACGCCGGCCTCTTCGCATTTTTCTGCCAGCCAAGGGTCGAACTTGGCGCGCAAGACCGTTACTGCGGTGGAGTCTTCGCCTAGACGCCCGTCCCAATAGTCGACGTTTGTGGCGGCTGTGGGGGTCATGAACGACAAGATGTTGCGGGCAATCTTCCGTTCGTAAGGCGCCTGTTCAAGAAAATCAGGAAAAATTTCCTGCATGATCTTGCAGTAGAACACGCCCCCGGACAGATTTTTGGTTCCAGGTTCGGTGCCGCGTTCTACGAGTAACACCTCGTGTCCCTGCTGGGCTAGCAGGTAGGCGCACGTCATGCCGGCAATCCCCGCGCCGACAACGATTACTTCAAAATCTACGTCGTTCATGACCCCGTCTTCCGTTACTTAGATAGTGCTTCGGTCAGTGCTGGCAACACTTCGTACAGGTCGCCAACGATCCCGTAATCGGCCAGTTTGAAGATCGGCGCGTTCTCGTCAGAGTTGATCGCAACGACCGTCTTCGAATCTTGCATGCCTGCGGTGTGCTGCAACTGACCGGAAATTCCGAGGGCGAAGTAGAAGTCGGGGGCCACTTTGGCTCCCGAAACGCCCACGTAAAGGTCGCGGTCGAACCAGTCGGCGCCCTCGGCAAGAGGACGCGAGCAGGCCACCTCGGCCCCGATTGTGTCAGCCAAGCTGCGTGCCAGCTGCAGGTCCTCCTCGTTTTTGAAGCCGCGCCCGCAGGCAACGATCTTGCTGGCGGCCGGCAGGTTTACCTGGGTGCCGGCGGAGGTATCTTCAGAAATCACCTTGGCTGGGGCAAGCTCACCGTCGGCGGTTTCTGCTTGGGCTCCGGAACCGGACACTTCCTTTCCGCCATCCAGCAACAGCACGAGCTTTTGCGAAGTCGGCAGTGTTTCGGTAGCAATCCCGCCGAAACGGGCAACCTCTACCGACTCGGCGCTAACCTCTTTGACTCCCCGGAAGATAGGGGCGTCAAGCGCTGCAGCAACGGCCCCTGCTAGCACGCGGTCGGCGGAGGCATCGGAGGTGAAAATTATGGAGGCATCCAGCCCGGCCACAATCTTGGCCACGGCCGGGGCGGCGGCCTCGGCGGGGGTGCCCTCAGCCAGCTCGAAAGAGACCACTTTGGCGGCCTCAGCAAAGGCCTCGGCGGGAGTGCCAACAGCGAGCACAGTCACGTCCCCAACCTTGCCGGCAGCTTCCAACAGGGCGGATACCTGCGGGTTTGTAGCAATTACTAATGCGTTGGTCATTGAAAGTCCTAACTACTTCAGGCCAGCTGCGCGCAATGCGTCTGCCAGCTGGGCGGCGGCGTCTTCGCCCTCGAACAAGTTGTGAGCGCGATCCTGGGTGGAGGCGCCGGAACGAGCCGAAACTTCTGCGGTGCAATCGTGAGTAGCCACGTCAGCGGCGGAAAGCACCTCGGAGGGCTTCTTGCCTGCGGCCAAAATGTCGCGCATGCCCGGGGTCTTTGCCTCTACAGCATTGGCCGCAACAGAGATGACCACGTTGCCCGTGACCTCGATGGTGCGGGTGCCGCCGGGAACCTCCTGGACCAGCTTCCAACCGGCCTCAGTTTTTTCGGCCTCGCGCACCTCTAAAAAGCACGGCCAACCCAAATACCCAGCAACGAGGGCAGGTACTAGGCCGGCGCCCTCGTCTATAGAGGCAGAACCGGTCACCAGGGCACTCACCCCGTCAACGTCGGAGGCTAAATCGGCAAGCGCCGAAGCAACCTTCGGTGAAGACCAGGTTTTAGTTTCGTCGTCCGAAACCAACCTGGCCCGATCCAAGCCGCGGGCGAGGGCGGACTTCACAGCGTTCCCGACGCTCGCCTTCTTAGACCCGACGGTGATGCCAACTAGTTCCCCGCCCTCGGCGTCTGCCATAGTGCGGGCGAGTGTGATGGCGACCGGGTCGTACTCGCTAATCGCTTCCTTCGCGCGCGCCCAATCGACGTTGCCATCTGCGCTAACGGATGCGTCTTGGGGGTTGGGCGCAAACTTGTATGCGACAACTACGCTCATATTTGTCTCCTTACTACTTCCAGCTCTTCAACACGTCTTCGGCACTCGATTCGCCGAGGGCGGGGCTGGGGGCGGTGGTGAATTCTGTGTCCGGTTCTTCCGTTTCGAAACGCACCGGGTAGCGCACGTATTGGGTGGAACCGATAATCGGGTGGTCGAACGTGCCAAGGGTGTTGCGATAGCGCACCTGTTCGGAATCTAGCGCCTGGGTCAAATTCCAGATCGGGGCTGCAGGAATGCCGCCCTTTTCGGTGGCCTGCAAAGCTTCTTCCGTGGTCAGCGACTTGGTCCAGTCCGAAACAAGTTCGGTCAGCTCCTCGAGCTTGTCCGAACGGTTCTGGTCCCCCAAATAGTCGGGGTTTTCGGCTAGTTCTTCGTGGCCCATAACCTTGGCCAGACGCCCCCACAGGGTGTCGTTGGCGACCGCGATAGCAACCATGCCGTCCTTAGTGGGGTAGGTGTCGAAGGGGACGGATACCGGGTGGCGGTTGCCAATGCGTCCGGGCAGTTTGCCGGTGGCAGCCTGCATGGAAGCGGCAGTCACCTGCAGGGCAAGCATCGAATCAAACATGGAAACGTCAATGTGTTTGCCCTGGTCGGTGCGCGTGCGGTCGAACAGGGCCGCGCAAACTGACCAACCCATGAACATGCCGGCAACTACGTCGCCAAGGGACTCGCCGACGCGGGTGGGTGCTCCGCCCTCCTGCCCTGTAGCATCCATGATGCCGGTCATGGCCTGCACAATCAGGTCGTAGGCGGGGCGCTTAGCGAACGGACCATCCTGGCCGAACCCGGACAAAGAAGCGTAAATCAGCTTGGGGTTTACCTCTTTTAAAGTGTCCCAGTCTATGCCCAGGCGGGAGGTTACCCCCGGCCTGTAGTTTTCAATCAGCACGTCTGCTTCGCGCACCAGATCCATGAAGGCCGCCTTGTCGGCCTCGTCCTTCAAATTCATGGTCACCGAACGCTTGTTGCGGTTCAAAATCGCGAAATAGACGGACTCCTTGTCCTTGAATGGGCCCAGCCCGCGCGCATCGTCGCCGCGGGGAGACTCAATCTTGACCACGTCTGCACCAAGGTCAGCCAGTTGGGCTGCGCAGTAGGGGCCGGCCAATACGCGGGATAGGTCTAACACTTTGACGCCGTCTAAGACGCCCTTAGTTTCACTCATTTCACTGGTTCCTTTTCGTCGTCGTAAAAGTAAACGGTGTGCTCAGGCACGCTGACGGCCTTGCGGCCCCACGCCCAGTAGATGATCGCCGGCACTATCAAGCCAACAATCCACGAAATGTCAGCTCCGCCCAGCACCTTCGTTAGTGGGCCGGTGAAGAAATCGGAGTTGAGGAACGGGATCTGCGCCAAGATGCCAACGATGTAGGCGGTAAGGGCAGGCACGTTGTATTTGCCGTAGCGCCCATTCGGGTCGTAGAGGGCGGGAATGTCGACGCGTTCCTTCGAGATCAGGTAGTAGTCGATCAGGTTGATCGCAGTCCACGGGGTGAAGGCCATCAGCAAGGTCAGGATGAACGACTTGAAGGAGGCCAAGAAGTCCGCGGATGCTACCAGGGCGAAGATTACCGAGGCGGCGATAAATGCGACGATGATGCCGGTGCGCACCTTCTGGTTGAATCCCTTTTGCTTGTCAGAGCTGAACGAGGACATGGTGGTCATGATCGTCATGCAGCCGCCGTAGGCGTTCAGCGTGTTCACGGTCAACTTCCCGATCGTTATCACCAGGTAGATGATGATCGCGATGAAGCCGCCGCCACCCAAGGTGCCCAAGAAGCCCACCTGGTTGGTGATGAAGCCCTGGCCCTCTGCGGTGGGAAGGGAGGCGAGAAGCACGCCGAAGATCATCGAAATCTGGGCGCCGCACACGAGCCCGCCTAAAGTCCACCAGAATACCGAGGACGAGGACGTCTCGAACGGCAGGTAGCGCGAGTAGTCAGCCACGTAAGGGCCGAAAGTCAGCTGCCAGCCTGCGCCGAGGGCGATACACAAGAGGAAAGATACGAAGTGGAAATGGTTGCCGTGGAAGGCAGCGAACACGTCGTACTTGGTGAACATGCGAATCCCCAGGTAGGCGAGCATGATCAGGCCCGCCCAGGAGGCCAGGTTCCCCAGCTTGTGAATGTACTTGTAACCGAGCACGGCAATGATCGCGGTGATAACACCGAAAATGATGATGCCGAACGTGGGCCGTTCAATTCCCATGCCGAACATGCGGTTTATAGCCTGCCCGGATAGGACTGTGCCGGTACCAGCGAAGCCAATGTACATGAGCACTGTTAAAACCAGCGGCAAAATCGCCCCGTACACGCCAAATTGGGCGCGGGAGGAAATCATCTGCGGCAAGCCCAACTTGGGTCCTTGCGCCGAGTGGAGGGCGGTTACGGCACCGGCAAGCACGTTGCCAATTAACATGCCAATGATCGCCCAAATTGGGTCGGCACCAACAAGCACCCCCAAAGTGCCGTTGACAATAGCGGTGATCTGTAAGTTCGCCCCGAGCCACAGGGTGAATTGGCTGGAGGCTTTGCCATGCCGCTCTGAACGCGGCACGGGTTCGATAGTCCGCGATTCTAAGTTTGAACCCTCAGACTTTTTACTCGTGGAAGAGCCTTCTTTTGTAGCCATGGTTGGTCCTGAAAATTTAGTAGTTCTTCAGCAATTGACGGGCAATCACGATGCGCTGGATCTGGTTAGTGCCCTCGTAAATCTGGGTGACTTTCGCGTCGCGCATCATGCGCTCCACTGGGGATTCCTTCGAGTAGCCGAGGCCGCCAAGCAGCTGGACGGCATCGGTGGTTACCGCCATAGCCGTGTCGGAGGCGAAACACTTTGCGCTTGCCCCAAAGAAAGTAAGGTCCTCAGCCTTAGTGCCAGAACGATCCGCGGCGGCGTAAGTGAGCTGGCGGGCAGCCTCCGTCTTCATAGCCATGTCAGCCAACATGAACTGGATGCCCTGCAACTTAGCTAGGGGAGCGCCAAACTGTTCGCGCTTAGTAACATACTCTGCGGCCTGATCGATTGCGCCCTGGGCAATGCCAACCGACTGGGCGGCAATCGAAATGCGAGTGTGATCCAAAGTGCCCAACGCCAAAGATAGTCCATGCCCGCGCTTACCCAACATGCGGGAAGCGGGGATGCGCACATCTTTCAGCACCATTTCACGGGTTACAGACCCGCGAATACCCATCTTGTGTTCGGGCGCACCCAGGGAAATTCCCTCGTCGTCAGCATGCAACATGAACGCGGTAATGCGGTGACGCTTGTCGTCAGGATCAGTGACCGCAAACAGCACAATGTACTTAGCGATACCCGCCGAGGTAACCCAGGCTTTAGTGCCGTTAATTACGTAATCGTCGCCGTCCTCTTTAGCCATGCAGGTCATAGCACCCGGATCAGAACCGGCATTCCACTCGCTGAGCGCGTAGCCGAACATTGCTTCACCCGCAGCAACAGGGGGAAGGTAGGTCTTGCGCTGCTCTTCCGTGCCGTACAGCATTAGCGGAATCATGCCCAACTTGTTGGAGCTCAGAATGGTCGAAGCCGAGGCGTTGACGCGGGCGATTTCTTCCATGACGATAGCCATAGACACCGAGTCGATTCCGTCCCCACCATATTCTTCGGGAATACCTGGGGCAGCGAAGCCTGCTTCCAGAAGTGCGTCGTAGGAGGCCTGGTCAAACTCACCCTTCTCGTCTGCTTTGGCGGCAAGGGGCTCAAGCTTGGTTTTAGCGAAGTCGCGCACGAAGTCGCGTAGTAGTTCCTGCTCGGAATTTAATTGGTATGACACCGTAATCTCCAATCTGCGTTGATCGCGCCGTGGGTTCTGGATTACGGCAAAAACCTATGGGAGAGATGGTGGGGATTTTCCGGGATATGCCGCTCTGCGGTGTCAGATATGGGATCGAATGTCGCTATATAGAGACTGAGCGAATTTCTTAGGTGTTTAGTCCCAAGAATAGAGACCGCGCTCACGTTTAGTAGCTAAACTCGAGGATTTCATTTTCCCCACGAAGCGGCACACCTTCGCGCAAGCGCCTGTCCGTACTTGGGATAGTGGTGTGCGCTCCCGCTCTCACGCTTTCACGCAAGCGCCTGTCCAATGCGCGCTTGGGAAGGTAGCGTGCGCTCCCGCCCTTGCGCTTCGCGCAAATGCCCGTCCGCGCCCAGAGCGCACACTACCTTCCCAAGCTCTTGCAAATGGCACTGGGCCGTCCCACTCGCGCATTAAAACACTGTAATGATGCGGGAAAACTTGTTTCCTGAGGATGCGAAGCATTGTCTGAACGGGTATCGTGCCTTACGCAATGGAGCAAGAAGAGGTGAAGTAATTAGCTCGGATATGTCGGCGCAGATTGTTGATACAAAGAATGCAAAGTACCCTCTAACGCTGGATCCAGATGCTGGGTGGTGGGCTGCGACGGCGGCAAAGTGCGCCGTTGACATTGCGCCTCTAGTAGCTACTGGTGGGGCTGCTGTAGCCAGTAGAGTTCCTAAACTCGTATCGTTTTTGAACAAACTCAGGAAAACCAAGAAGATAGCTGCGGCTATCGACAAGATCGGTGGAATGGAGAAAGCAGTAAAGGCAATCGCGAAAAAAGCTGTGCAAGTCCTGCGGAGCAAAGTAGTGCAAAGTGTACGCAAGCATTTACCCTCAGTAACCTTGAACTCTAAAGACAAAGCGTTGATCAGTGCTGCCTGGCCTATTGTCGCCGATTGGATATGGGATTTATTGGGGTTTGGAGGATGCAAGCAGCTCGTAACAGGTAAATGAATATGAATCGTGAATTACTTTTTTATTTAATAGTGGGCGGAACAATCGGAATTGGGGCGCTTTACTACACGGTGAGGCGATATCGAAAATTAGGCCCGCGGGATAGAATGAGCTGTATATGCCTGATAGCGCTTGGTTTCGCTGTTATGATACGGGGTTATGTTGGTATCAAGGCGGGGCTGATATACGTAGCTATTATTATAGTCTGGTTAGGTTCCCAGATTTATCTAAGAAAAAAAGAAGATGGGCAGATGCGAGCTAAAGCTGACGCATCTGATGCGACCAGCAAAGAAAAGCGCCAGGATGATTCATGATGGGTAGGGTGTACCTAATTACTATATGGCTATGTGCTGGTGTAACGGTCTGCTGCCTTGTTTACATGCTCGTAATGGGTAGGAAGCTTACAAGGGCAAGTAGGTTTAACTGTTTGTGTCTCATGGTGCTGGCAGTGATCCATCCGCTGAAATGGAGACATCCGGTACTCGTGGTAGTTGGTTCGGTAGGCGTAATGATCTTTTGGTGGTTTGCCCGTTCCCATAAGTACCTCAGTCGTGGAAAGGAGCAGGCAACTTCAAGAAAAGGTTCTCGCTAAAACCGCCTGGCCGTTCTTAGCTGATGCTATCTGGGAGTTATTAGGTTTCGGAGGCTGTATACGACTTGTACAAGGTAAGTGAATTATGAATAGAGTAATGCTCGCAGAGCTTATCGTGGGCGGTTCGGTTGGGGTTGGTTCACTCGGCTACCTACTAGTGCGATATCGAAAGCTAACGCCCCAGGCAAAAGCAAATTGCCTTTGCCTAGCGGCGATTACCTTTGCATACGCAGCACACGGAATTATTGGATTTTGGGCACTTGCAATTGACCTTGTTGCCCTCGCGGTTTGGGTGCACACGGTCTCTTACTACAACAAGAGGGATCAGCGGCTCAAACAGGCCGACGCTAATAATACTAATACCCCCGAAGCGGCCGGCAAAGAAAAGAAGTTAGATTAATTTTCACTGAAATCAGTGCCACGAAATAGTGTGCAGACCATAGGTTCATAATGGCGGTGTGTGCTCCCGGTGCGAACGTGGCTTTTAAAGCGCAGGCGCGAGGGCGCCCCTACTTTCCGACCTAGGGCTGCAGGGCGCTCGTCGCGTCTTGCGCATGCGGGCGCGCTATCCTTGGATTTTCTGAATCTGGGCTACAACTTGGTTGTAGGTATGTTTGTTTAGGCGTCCGCCCTCGCGCCGAACAGCATCCTGCGGCACGGAGAGTAGCCGGTCTAAGCGCACCTCGGACGGGCGGCGCTTAGAATCCCAATTGCCGGTGCCAATGTCCATCCAGTAGCGGCCCCACCTGGCCTCCTGGGCGGCGTCGCGATCGTGATCTTTGCTGGTCAGCTGCGCGCAGATTACCTCCGCGCCCGAATACGCCAGCACCAGCACCGGCCGGTCCTTGCCACGGGAGGCATCCTCTTCGTAGGGAACCCACGTCCACACGACCTCGCCCGGATCGGCATCCCCGTCGCGGGCGGGAGCATAGTCAAATTTAGGAAGTGGCGCCCCTTTACGCAGGTAGCGGGCCTTTGCTCCCGAGGGCGCGCCTTGCGTAGACCCGCCGTTTGCGCCCCCGCTTTTACCCTGACTGCCGCCTTTGTTCAGAGCCCGTAGTAGTAGGCGGGTAGCCTTGCGGACCATCCCCCACGGAATATTTGCCATTGTTCCCCCTGTGCTTGCCGTGCGCTTTTACTGCTTTATCCTAAAATTTGCCCTCGAGTGCTTCCCGTAAGCTCCCGGCGCTTTTCCTCAAAAGTATCGCGTTCACGGGTGTCGGGGTAGTTTTGGGGCATGGGTTCTATTGCGCGCAATCAACAGGTGCCTGCAGAGCGGCGGACACAAATGCTGAAGTTGTTGCAGCATGAGGGCGCTAAGGCGGTTGCCGACCTAGTCGACCGTTTTGGGGTGTCGCCGCAAACTGTGCGCCGGGATTTACGTCTGCTTGAAGAAAGGGGCCAGGTCTCCCGTTCTTACGGCACTGCCCGGGCGGTCGAAACGGGCAGTTTTGAACGTGCTTGGGCCGATCGTCAAGAGAGTTTTGTTGCCGAAAAAACGGCGATCGCAAAGGAGGCGGCTGCTCGTGCCGGCCAGGCTCAGGTGCTTTTCATCGACGAGGGATTTTTGCCCTCACTAATTCCCCAGTTTTTGCAAACACGCGATCTGACGATCGTTACCACTTCGCTGGATACGGCCCAAAAGGTAGCGTTGTTGCCCGGGGTCACCGCGATTATTGCCGGAGGGCGGGTGCGCTCAATCACGGGTGGGGTGGTAGACCATTGGGCATTGCAGACGATCGGGCAAATGACATTCGATCTGGCTTTTATTGGCACTAATGGGATTAGCCGCAGGGGAAATTTGTCCACGCCCGATCCGGCTGTGGCCTCTGTGAAGAGGGCGGCACTCACGGCTGCAAAGCGAGCTATTTTGGTTGCCGACCATTCCAAGTTCGGCCACAGCCTGTTCGCTACGTTCGGTAACACTTCGGACGTGGAGGTAGTGATTACGGGTAGGCAATTGCGGCCGGTGGATGCCGGGCGTGTGCCGGGTGCGCCCGTAGTGCGGGTTTAGCTATTTCGAGGTTGCCACCTGAAAGTAGGCGAGGGGCCGCTGCGGGCGCTGAGAGCAGACCGCTGCAGGTAGCCGCCGAGGGCGAGCACTTACCGATCACATAACGCTATGAAAACGATCAATAGGGTGGGGTGCTGTAACTCCCGCACTCCGCTCTTGGCGGGGAAATATCCGCCAAATATGAAAAATGACGCGCACCAGCCCGACCTCTTCTAATAGAAACGATCACAAAATGACAAACGCTTGCGTTTAAATAGTCGGGACTTAAATCCTTCCCCACTACTAGCGTTACCGGCGACCGCTTAAGTTTTGGATCGAAAGACAACGATGTCCGCAACAAAATCGCTAACGTTTGCACAACGAATACATTTCCCCACCGCCATGACTTTGGGGATCCTCGGCGTCGTCCTCTTTGTGATTGGGGACGGCATTGAAGCCGTTTGGATCACCGACTTTTTTCACAGCGAACTAGGTTTTACAGTCAGCCAGGCCTCGCTGGTTTACACCAGTTACGGCGTGGTGGTGGCGGTGGCGGCCTTCCTGTCGGGGGCGCTGTGTGATGCGATCAGTCCGCGAAAGGTGATGCTGGTCGGACTCGTCTCGTTTTTGCTGTTCGACTTCTTGTTCATCACGGTGGCAATCCCGTCTAAGTCGTTGCCCCTATTGGTGCTCATTTACGGCCTGCGTGGCTTCGGCTACCCGATGCTAGCCTACGGGTTTTTAACCTGGATGATGATCGTGACAGTCCCCGAGCGCCAGTCGTCAGCCTCCGGGTGGTTTTGGTTCGCGTTTTCGTTGGGTATGCAGACGATCGGGTCCTATCTTTCTTCGCTGTTCGTACCGTCCCTGGGTGGGATCGCCACGTTGTGGATTGGATTGGCGCTGGCCGCCTTAGGTGGTTGGGTCACCATGTACTTCTTGCGCAGTCAACCGTCGGCGAGGGCGAGCAAGCACATTTCTGTAGTTGACTCGCTCTTTTCGGGACTCTCGATCACCTGGCGGCGCCCGAAGGTGGGGGCCATGGGGATCGTCAAGATCATCAATCTTGCCGGACAGTACGGCATGCAGGCCTTCTATTTGGTGTACGTGCAGCGGGTGCACCACATGGCCCCTGGCAAGGCGATCTTGGAATTTACAATTTTTGGGGTAGTTGCTATTGCCGGCGATGTGCTGTGGGGGATCGTAGGCGACAAGTTGGGCTGGCACCGCACCCTGCAGTGGATTGCTACCCCGTTGTCGGCTGCTTCGCTCGTATACCTGTATTTGATCCCAAACCTTGCCGGCCCGAACTTTTGGCTGATCGCTTTGGGAATGGCGGCCATCGGCATCGGCCTGTCTGCTCACGTGCCCACCACGCCGCTGATCATGGCGCACGCTGGATCCGAAAAGGCCTCATCTTTGGCAATATTAAACCTGGGGGCCGGGCTGGGAGCCTTCGTCGGTCCGGCTGTGGTAACCCTGCTGGTAGACAGTGCGGGCTACGGGGCCGTGGCCTACGCCCTCGCCGGCCTATACGTAGTATCGTTCGTTATTTTGCTGGGACTGAAGCTTCCGGAAGGCGAAGTGTCCCGGCTAAACAATTCAGAAAACTCCGAAACAGTCCTAAGTAAGTAGCATTGAGCAAAGGAGCAAAAATGAAACTGGCTGATTCGCCTTTGGCACCTAAATACGATCGCAGCAACCTTACTGCTGGCATTGTGCACTTTGGGGTGGGCAACTTCCACCGCTCGCACCAGGCAATGTTCTTGGATCGGTTGCTGCGCGAAGGTAAGGCTAAGGATTGGGCCATTTGTGGGGTTGGGGTAATGCCTGGCGACAAGAAGATGCGCGATGCCCTGGCTGGCCAGGATTACCTGTACACGCTGGTGCTCAAGAACCCGGATGGCAGTAAGGATACTGCTGTTATCGGTTCGATCATCGACTACCTGTTCGCCCCCGAGGATCCTGCCGCCGTGTTGGACCGCCTGGCTAGCGCCGACACTAAGATCGTTTCGCTCACGGTTACCGAGGGCGGCTACAACATTGACGACGAAACGGGCAATTTCCGCACGGATTCGGAAGGAGCAGTGCACGACGCAGCTCACCCGGAGGCCCCCCAGACCACGTTTGGTTTTATTGTGGCCGCGCTGCGCCGCCGCAAGGAGGCCGGCCTCGACCCGTTTACGGTGATGTCTTGCGACAACCTGCCGGGCAACGGCAATATTGCGCGCACCGCCGTGGTGGAGCAGGCCCGCCTTTCGGATCCTGAATTTGCCGAGTGGATTGACCAGAACGTGTCTTTCCCGAATTGCATGGTTGACCGCATTACCCCTGTTACCACAGATGCTGACCGGCAGATGGTTAAGGACGAATTGGGCTTGGACGACGCCTGGCCGGTGGTGGCTGAGCCGTTTGTGCAGTGGGTACTCGAGGACAAGTTCCCGCTTGGGCGGCCCGCCTACGAAGAGGCTGGGGCCCAGCTTGTGGAGGACGTAGTCCCGTACGAGCTCATGAAGTTGCGGTTGCTGAATGCTGCCCACCAGTCGTTGGCACATTGGGGGCGGCTACTTGGGTTGGAGTTTGGCCACGAATCTGCTGTAGATGAGGATATTGCCGGTGTTACCCGCCGCTATTTGGAACAGGAGGCGCGTCCTACGCTGCGCCCAGTTCCGGGAATTGATCTAAACGCCTACATCGACGAACTATTTGAGCGCTTCGCCAACGAGGCCATTGCCGACACGCTTGCGCGCCTCGCCCAGGATGCTTCCGATCGCATGCCTAAGTTCGTGTTGCCGTCGGTTCGCGAGAATTTGAAGAACGGCGGCCAGATTAAGATTGGTGCGGCCATGTGTGCGGCTTGGGCGCTGGGCTGCGAAGGTAAGGCCGAGGACGGCAGCCAGATCGTGATCGACGATCAGCACGGCAAGGAGCTTGCGGCCTCCGCTAAGAGGCAGGCCGAGGGCGAGGAGGCTGCCTTTATTGAAGATCAGTTTGTCTTCGGCGAACTGGCCCAGAATGAACAGTTCAAGAACGAGTTTGTGCAGGCCCTGAAAGACCTGCGAGAAAAGGGAGCGCGCGAGGTGATGCGTTCGCTGTAGCACGCACCTGGGGGCGGGGCGCGGGCTCCGCCCCCTTTTTTTGTTTGACGTGGCCTGCCGCCTGGTGGGGCTCTGTCCCCGGCGCCCGCCCTCGCTGGAATTGGCAGCCCAAGTATACGACCCACGCAAACTGTTGGCGGGCTCGGACTACCCCTACTTTCAGGGCGACAAGTACACGCGTGCCTTCACATACGTAGAGGACACGGATTTCGGCTCAGAGCAGGTGCGGGCCAATTTGGGTGCGAACGCCGCCAAACTGTATGCCCGCTAAAACGAATGCCTGGGCAGGCAAGTGGCGGTACGTTAGTTACATGGCAAAAATCGTAGTTACCGCACCCCAACTTCCCGCTGCCCTCGACCTGCTTAGTGAACACCAGGTAGTGGGCGGCGACCATTTCATGGACCGGGAGGAACTCGCCCAAAATATTCAGGGGGCCGACGCGCTGCTGTCTTCCCTTTCAGACCCGTTAGACGCGCAAATGATCCAGCAGGCAGGCCCGCAGCTAAAGGTAATCGGCCAGTGCGCGGCAGGGTTCAACAACATCGATCTACAGGCCGCCCGCCAGGCAAATATTGCCGTCACTACCACTCCAGGGGTGTTGCACGAGGCCACAGCCGATCTGGCATTCGCGTTGTTGTTGCAGGTAACCCGCCGCACCGGCGAGGCCGAACGGCTAGTTCGCGCGGGTAAGGCCTGGCGCTACGACCACACGTTCATGCTCGGCATGGGCTTGCAGGGGGCCACCTTGGGCATTGTGGGGCTAGGCCAAATTGGCGAGGCCATGGCCCGGCGCGGGGCGGCCTTCGGCATGAACATTTTGTACAGCGCGCATTCAGACAAGGACACTTCCCGGATTGGCGGGAAAGTACGCCGGGTAAGCAATGATGAGCTGATTGCTTCTTCAGATGTGGTGTCTTTGCACTGCCCGCTCACCAACGAAACCCGCCACCTAATAGACGCGGATGCGCTGAACTCCATGAAAGAGTCCGCCTATTTAGTGAACACCGCTCGCGGAGCCTGTGTAGACGAAAAAGCTCTGGCGTCCGCCCTGCAAAAAGGCCAGATTGCGGGCGCCGGCCTAGACGTGTACGAGGACGAACCTGCAATTAGCCCCGAACTTATGCGCATGGAAAACGTGGTGCTGCTACCGCACATTGGGTCCGCCACCCGGCCTACGCGCGAAAAGATGAGCGCGCTAACGGCCCGCAACATTCTGGCAGTACTCGAAGGCAGGCAGCCCGAAAACCAGCTCTAACGGGTTGCAAGTGCGGCGGGAAGAAGCTGGCCGGCATACAGGTTAAACTTTGCCCCACGCACAAACCCCGCCAACGCAATACCGGCCTCATGGGCCAGGTCGGCGGCCAACGAGGTCGCAGACGAGACCGCAACCACCGCAGGAATGCCAGCCATCAGGGCTTTTTGCACTAGCTCAAAGGAAGCCCTCGAAGACATAGCTAAAATCAGGTTGCGCCCAGGAAGCAGGCCCTGCTGCAACGCCCACCCAATAACCTTGTCGGCGGCATTGTGGCGGCCTACGTCCTCGCGCACACACAGCAGTTCGCCACTTTGGGTAAACAACCCCGCTCCGTGGGTAGCCCCGGTAGCTTTGAACACGGGCTGATTGCTAGAAAGCCGCTCCGGCAGGGACACCACCACGTTAGGGTCTAGCTTTATAGGCTCCACCTGGTAGCTTCCCTTGTCTAGGACCCGCTCAATTGTGGAGGTGCCACAAATGCCGCAGGCAGAAGAGGTAAGACCTAGGCGGCCCGCCCCCTTAGGGACCGACACTCCGGGGGCAAGCCCCACATTCATCACGTTGTACGAAGCCTCAGAGTGGTCGCCCACCCCACCTATCGAATCGAGCAGGAAGCGCTCGCGGTTTTGCGGATCGCCCGCAAGTCCCATCATCCCCACTGGGCCGCTTGGGCGAGGGCGGGTAGAATCACACGAACGAATTGATGCCACATCGGTTCGGGTGCGAATCACGCCCTCGGAATGAAGGAAACCGTGGATGAGCTCGTAATCCGCGCCGGGGGTCCGCATAGTAGTGGTGAACGGCTTGCCCCCGATGCGGATTTCTAGCGGTTCTTCGACGGCCAGGATGTCCTCGGTCCTGAAGTCATCCGAGCCTTCTACGCGCACTAGCCGCGTGCGCGCAGTCCCTTTGCCCACTATTCTTTTTCGCCGCCTTTGCCAGTGGATTTAGCGGGTTTCATGTAGATCAAGATCGACTTCATAACGGGTGTCTGCGACACCTTGCATTCGTTGTCGAGGGCGATGAGCACGTTCGCTTCCGGCATGTAGGCGGCTGCACACTGGCGAGGTGTCTTGTAGGGGACCAGGCGGAAGTTGGGGGCGCAACGGGTGGTGCCGTCCCAATCCGAGTACAGGTCCACCACGTCGCCGGGTTTGAACCCCAGTTCCTCGATGTCGTCCTTGTTGACCAACACTACGCGGCGGCCCTTCTTGATTCCGCGGTAGCGGTCGGAGAGGGCGTAAATAGTGGTGTTGTATTGGTCGTGCGAACGCAAGGTCTGCAGTAGCAGGTGCCCGGGCGGGCACTCCAGCGGCTCGATGTTGTTGATGGTCAGGTGGGCTTTGCCGTCCTTGGTGGTGAAGTTGCGTTCGCGCGGGCCGTTGGGCAGGATGAGCCCGTTGGGTTCGGTTAGGCGCTCTTCAAAGTTTTCAAAGCCGGGGATCGTGTTTTCGATGCGGCGCCTAATTTCCTTGGTGGAACGGCCCATTTGCCGCCAACAATTCTCGCCGCCTATGCGATGGCCGATTTCGCCTAGAATGTAGGTTTCGGACAGCAGGTGGTCCAGGGCGCGGCGTTTGCCGTAGGAGGCGGTTACGTAGCCCATGGAATCCTCGGTAGTAACTGCCTGCTGCTCGTCGCCGTAGTAGAAGGCGTCCGAGCGGGTAAGGGTAGGCAAAATGATTGAGGTCTTGCCCGGGTATATGTGCGACCGGTTCAGTTTGGTGGACACGTGCACTGTCATTTCCAGTTCCGGGAAGGTTCGCTCCAAAATTGCTGTGTCGGAGGCTGCCCGCAAGAAGTTGCCGCCCATCTGCATGAAGAACTTGCAGCGGCCGTCGCGAATGGCCTTGCAGGTTTCCACCACGTTCCAGCCGTGTTCGCGGGGGATTGGGAAGTGGAATTCTTTTTCGAGGGCGGCGCAGAAGCTTTCGGGCGGCTCCTCCCAGACGCCCATGGTGCGGTCGCCCTGCACGTTGGAGTGCCCGCGCACGGGGCAGGTGCCGGCCCCGGGCTTACCGATGTTGCCGGTGAGCAGCAGCATGTTCACGATTTCTTGCAGGGTCTCTACGGAGTTCTTGTGTTGGGTGGCTCCCAGCGCCCAGCACACGATCACACCGTTGGCTTTTTCGACCAGGTCGGCTACGCGCTGGATGGATTCGTCGGGTAGCCCGGTGGCTTTGCGAACGGCTTCAGGATCAACCTGTTTTAGGTGTTCAATTACTTCTTCTTGGCCGGTGGTGTACTTGTCCAAGAAGTCGTGGTCGAGGGCGTCGCGCTTGATGAGTTCCTGGTTCACGGCTTGGAAGAAAGCCAGGTCGCCATCAAGGCGGATTTGGTAGAATTCGTCGGCGATTGGGGTGCCGGTGCCAATCATGCCGTTTATGGTCTGCGGGTCGCGGAATTTCCTCAATCCCGCCTCGGGAAGCGGGTTGATTACCACTATCTTGCCGCCATTTTCTTTGCAGGCTGCGAAGGAGCCCAGCTGGCGGGGGTGGTTGGTGCCCGGGTTCTGCCCCAAGGTTATGACCAGGTCGGCGTGGGCGAAGTCTTCAAGAGTTACCGACCCTTTGCCGAGCCCAAGAGTGGGGATTAGTGCCTTGCCGGAGGCTTCGTGGCACATGTTTGAACAGTCGGGCAGGTTGTTTGTGCCGAGCCGCTTGGCCAGCAGCTGGAACATGTATGCGGTCTCGTTGCACGTGCGCCCGGAAGTGTAGAAGGCAGCTTCGTTGGGCTCGATCTTCTTCAACTGGTCGGCAATGGCGTCGAATGCTTCAACCCAGGTGATGGGCCGGTAAGAATCGTCGCCCTCGCGCTTGATAACCGGGTGGGTGAGCCGGCCCTCGTGGCTGAGCTCGTAGTCGGTGCGCTCGCGCAACGAGGCGAAGGGGTGTTCGGCGAAGAAGTCGGGGGTGCAACGGCGGGCGGTAGATTCTTCGGCAACAGCCTTTGCGCCATTTTCGCAAAAGTCTACTATGCCGCCCTTGCCTGCGGAGGGGTTGGGCCAGGCGCAGCCTGGGCATTTGACCCCGTTGTGCCTGTTCAAATCGATCAGGTTCAGGAGCCCAAATTCGCGTACGCCAAAGTACATGCCGCGGGTAGCGCCTTCGATACCCACTGCGGATTTATGGGGTTTTTTGATTTTTGGGTTATCTATGACGTCGGCGCGGGCGTCCGCGTCTGCCATGATCACGTTATTTTCTTCCAAAGCCATAACTACAGGATAAGTGTCATTTAAAGAAAATGCACCCGTGATAGCTATGGCCTTGCAAACAGTAAACCTTTCGCCGTAAAAAATCCCATATTTGGCACCGGATCTAAAAGGCGCGGCCTCTAGGCGGGCACAAATCGGGTTGCCAGCCGGTAAGGGGTAGCATAGCCGCCCTCGGTAAAGCCGGCGTTTCTAACCGGCTGGCTAATAATGCACGAATAAATCAGCCCTTGTGGTCTGTTTTAGAAGTTGGCTTGTAGGTTGCGCAGGGTTTGGTCCAGCCGAGGGCGATCCCAATAGGCGCCCGCGCGCATTACAGCTTGCACATCCTGCAGCGGGCAGTCGCCTTCGCCCCAATTAGTCAGCGGGTCCGAGCCGAGCAGAACCAGGTTCGCGTCGTAGCCTGCTGCAACCCGGCCCATGGCATCGGTCCGATCCAGGAAATCGGCTGCGTAGCAGGTGGCCTGGCGGAGGATTTCTAGCGGCTCCACGCCGGCTGAGCGCAGCAGCTTGAACTCATCGAACAGGCCCAGTCCGGCAATTACGCCGGTGGCCCCAACGGAATCAGTGCCGGCGATCATGGGCACGCCCTCGGCGGCAATAATGCCCGCTAGGCGTTTCTGGCACTCCCAGTTCAGGGCCAGTGCGTCCTTGATCTTAGAACCCAGTTTGTCGAATTTCTTGCCCGACTTGTCCCACTTCTTCAGCCGCCACTGCGGTAGGTAGGTGCGGCGTGGATCGCGGGCGTGTACCGGTGCGTTGGCGAAATTCTGGGTGTGCAGGCGGATCAGGGTGGCGCACTGCCAGGTGCCGTGCTGCTTCAGGTAGGCCGCCAGCTGGTGGGCGCGTTCGTCGTTGAAATGCTGGTAGGCAAGGATCATGGCCTTAGCGCCGGATTCCTTAGTTATGGTGCGGGGGTTAGTGATGATTGGATCCATCAGGCGCACGGTAATTTCGTCGCGGTAGGGGAAGTTTATGGTTGGAAGGGAGGGTAGGTCCTTCGGCGAATTTGTGTTCTTGACCTTTTCCTCTTCCGTTGTGGCTGGCGCCAGCATAACCGCTCCGGGGCCGATGTGTTCGATGCAAGCCATGCCCAGGTCGGCTGCTTCGCGCGGGTCTACGTGTTCGGGAAGGTGGCCGGCTACGGGGACGCCAATCTTGTTGGCCTCGTCCATCAGGGCGCGGAACGCGCTGGCCGAAACCATGCCAACTTTGATGAAGTCGGCCCCGCGCTGGGCCTGCTTGCGCACCTGGGTGCGGGCCGCGTCCGGGTTGCCCGCATTGATGGGGGTAAGTAGTGGGCCTGAGATAGAGAGGACTTCGGGGGCACCCAGCGAGGTGGGGAGCGTGCCCGCCTTGCGCTGGTCCAAAATTTTGTTGGATCCCGACATGTAACGGTATCCGGTAACGCCTGCCGCCAGCATGAGGGCGTTGGGAATAGCTACCTGTTCTGGCATGTTGAGGGCGTGGCAGTGCATGTCGTTGTAGCCGGGGAGGGCGAACAGGCCGGTTGCGTCTACTTTGGCTGCGCCCTCGGCATCCTTGGTGCCCGTGGGGTGGTCGCTAACTTTTAGGATTTTGCCGTCTTTTACGAGCACGTCTTGGCCCGCCTGCGCCGTGCCACCGCGTGGGTCCACCACCGTAACGTTTTGCAAAAGCACGTGTCCCAGTGCAGCCGGGGCGGGCACAAACCTTGTCATCGCAACTCCCTACGAAAGCGTATTTTTCTGCCCTCCATTATGCTCGCTTTGGTAGTGCTTTCGCGCGCTGGCGCATTTGGGCCTACCAGTGGTGCAGCCACTTTATAGAGGTAGGCCCTTCTTGTGAGGTGGCTAAGCACTCCAGGTTTCGGGGTTGCGGATGAAGGCTTCCAGCCCGGCGAGTGCGGCACCGCGGGCCGCAGTGAATCTGCCATATTTTGAAGGGCTCACTGAAATACTGGCCCACCGCGACGAGAGAACACGGTGACGCAGTTCGTCTAAGAACACGTCGCTGATTCGTTCGTGGAGTGCGGCCAGGTGGCCCCCTAATATGACGAGGTCTAAATCTAGCAGGTTCAGTACGTTTGCCACCGCTATGCCGAGGGCGCGCGCACACTCGCACAAGGCCTGTTCGGCCTTGGTTTCGCCCTCCCCGGCGGCAGTAAGCAGTTGGTCGATCGAGGCGTCCCGTTCAAGTCCCGCCCGCCGGACCATCGCTTCGAGCCCCGCGTACTGTTCCAGGCACCCGTTGGAACCACAGCGGCAGACCGGGCCCGCCGAGTCGACGCACATGTGCCCTATTTCCCCGGCCCAGCCGTGTTGGCCGCCAAAAATTTTTCCGCGTCGCACAATTGCTGCGCCAATACCTACCTCGGCGGAGAGGTATAGGAAGGTGGCGTCCGCGTTTAGTTTTCCGGGGGCCGAGTAGATGTAGGTGTAGGCGGAGGCGTCGGCCTCGTTAGCAAGTATTAGGTTCGTTGGGCTGATGGTGGCGGTCAAACCCGTAAGGTTGTCCCACTCAAATGCGCTGGGAGTTACGTTTTCCCACCCTAGGTTGGGGGAGGTAATAACGCTCTTGCGATCCGGCGTTACAAGACCGGGCACGGCCAACCAGATTGACACGATCTGCATACCGGCGGGGACGTTAAAATCGCGTAACAGGCTGAAGGCCCGCCCTATGACCTGCTTCGGGGACCCGGCCCGGCAAGCATAGGATTCGCACACCTTGAACAGCTCTGCCCCGGCCAAATCCAGTACTACCACAGCCAGGTAATTTAGATTCACCTCGATGCCGATGCTGCAATATGCCCCGGGGCGGGGAACTAGGGGAGCGGCTGGCCGGCCCACGGCGTTGCGCACCGGCTCCAGTTCGCTAACAATTCCCAAATCCACTAGTTCGTCTATAAGCCGGGAAACTGTGGGGCGGGCAAGGCCCACCTGTTTGGCGAGGCTGGCCCTAGAGAGGGCGGTTTCGGCGGAAAGGATGTTGCGCAACAGCAAGCAGAGGTTGTCTTGCCGCAGGGACTGGGAATTTTTGCCGACTGTCATTTTCGCCCTCCTATCTAACGCTTGCCCAAATTTGAAGGCGACCCGCCGAAGGCGGACCACCCCCCATGCTATTGCCAAAGGTGGTGGTCCGCTTACCTAAAAAGTTAGGCTGTTGCAGCCGCTTTTGTACGCAGTGATTCTTCAATCTCTTCTAGGGAGCGGTTGCGTGTTTCGAACACCATTTTCTGCGTGAATATGATGGCCAGCACGCAGGCCGCGGCGTAGCCGAAGAACAGGTAGCCGGTGCCGAAGAAGCTGAGTAGGAACGGGAAGGTCAGCGACACGATCGAGTTCGCCGCCCAGTTGATCACCGCGCCGAAGGAATTGCCGAGCCCACGGATGTTCAGGGGGAACATTTCGCCAATCATCACCCACATGACCGGCCCCCACGTGGCCGAGAAGAAGGCAATGTAAATCGTCAGCGCGATCGCGCACAGGTAGGCGGCCAACTGGCTGCGGCCCGAAAAGTGCATGCCCACGCTCATAATGATCAGGGATACGGCCATCCCCACAGCACCACCGATCAGCATCGACTTGCGGTTTACCTTGTCCATCAGCCAGATTCCAAGAACGGTCACAATCACGTTGAACACGCCAATGCCAATGTGGGCCAGCAGGGCCGCGTTTACGCCGAAGCCCACGTCGGTGAAAATCGTGGGAGCGTAGTACAGCACGGTGTTGCACCCCATAATCTGCTGGAATATTGCCAGCCCGAGGGCGGCCACCAGCGCTGGGCGGGCGGTCTTTCCGAAGAGTTCACCCCACCCGCCTTCTTTCACTGAAGCTTGCTCGTCAATTTCGGCGATCTTGGCATCGATTTCGCCCTCGTGCCCGCGGTACATGGATTCTAGGACGCGGTGGGCGGCCTCGCGTTTGCCGATCTTGATTAGGTAGCGGGGCGATTCGGGCAGCACCAGGGCGCCGAAGAACAGTACGGCAGCCGGCAGTGCTGCCAGCCCCAGCATCCACCGCCACCCGGTGTAGAGGCCAGCGAAGGCGTAGTTGGTTATGTAGGCCAGCAAAATGCCGGTCATCACCATCAGCTGGAACAAGCCGGTAATGAAACCGCGTTTGGAAACGGGCGACATTTCGGAAAGATAGGTGGGAACCAGTGCCGAAGCCGTGCCCACGCCGAGACCCAAAATCAGGCGCGAAATAATAAGCACCGCAACGGAATGGGCCACCCCAGATCCTAGGGCGCCTACGAAGAAGATAACCGAAGCGAGCAGTACTAGGCGCCGCCGCCCATACTTGTCGGACAGTGGACCAATTACTGCGGCGCCGATTACAGCGCCTAGCAAAACCGCGCTAACAACCCAGCCTTGCCCCCACGAGGCCAGTTTCAACTGGTCTTGAATAAACAAAATAGCTCCGCTGATGACACCGGTGTCATAGCCAAAGAGCAGACCCCCTAAAGACCCAAAAAGGTACACGAAGGTCATAGAGATTTTACGCATGAAAAACCGCCAATGGTCAGGCCGCTCACGGCCGAATGAAAAAGTTTGTGGGGCCGGGTCCGCCGGGCCCGGCCGGTGCGCCTAAGCTTCAGCTAGCGCTTTGACAATGTAGTTGTTGATGGTCGCTTTGAGAGTTTCCAGGTTGCCCGGCTCATTTGCGGCAATCAGCTCTGACTGCCTCTTGTCCAGGACGTGTGCCTCTAGGTCTGCTAGCGAAGCCTGGCCGGACTCGGCCTTGGCTCCCAAGCCGGAATCGAAGCTGGCGTAGCGTTCTTTCAGAACGTTTTCAATTACGCCGTCCTCGTGCATCTTGGCGGCTACCAGCAAACCTGCGGCGAACGAATCCATGCCTACCACGTGGGCGGCAAACAGGTCTTCTTCAGTGAAGGAAGAGCGGCGGGGTTTGGCATCGAAGTTTAGCCCGCCTTTTGCGCCAATGCCGCCCTCGGCCAAGATTTCCCACATGACCGAGGTGGTTTCGTACAGGTCGGAGGGGAACTCATCCAGGTCCCATCCCAGTAGCTTGTCGCCCTGGTTTGCGTCCAGGGAGCCGAGCAAGCCGGCCGAGCGCGCCACGCGGATTTCGTGCTGGTAGGTGTGCCCTGCCAGGTTGGCGTGGTTGCCCTCCAGGTTGAGCTTGAAATCTTTGTCGAGGTCGTAGCTCTTTAGGAATGCAATAGTGGTGGCGGCGTCGAAATCGTACTGGTGGGTGGTGGGTTCCTTTGGCTTGGGCTCAATTAAGAACTGGGCGTCGAGGCCGATTTCTTTAGCGTAGTCGACGGCAGCGTGGAAGAAGGCCGCCATATGATCCTGTTCGCGCTTCAGGTCAGTGTTCCACAGGGTTTCGTAGCCCTCGCGTCCGCCCCAGAAGACGTAGTTTTCGGCGCCCAGCTGCTTCGCGATTTCAAGGGAGTGTTTGAGCTGGCCGCCCGCGTAAGCGTAGATGTCAGCGAAGGGCGAGGTGGCCGCGCCAGCCTGGAAGCGGGGGTTGGTGAACAGGTTGCAGGTGTTCCACAGCAGTTTGATGCCGGTTTCCTGCTGCCGCTGTTCGATGCGGTCAACCACCTTGTCTAGGTTCTTGTTGGTTTCGCGAAGGGTGTCGCCCTCGGGGGCAATGTCGCGGTCGTGGAAGCAGAAGAATTCGGCCCCCAGCTTCTGGTAGAACTCGAAGGAATAGTCGACCTTGGCAAGTGCCAGTTCCATTGGGTCGGAGTACTTGTCGTAGGGGCGCTGGGCGGTGCCGTCGCCGAACGGGTCAACAAGACGCTGATTGAAGGTGTGCCAGTAGGCTACTGCGAACCGGCACCATTCAGACATTTTCTTTCCGGCCACTATTTTGTTCGGCTGGTAGTAGTGGAATCCAAGGCCCTGCTTCGGGTCGGCTGTACCCACGTAAGGGATTTTTCCGGTTTTCCAAAGGTCAGACATTTGTACCTCCTCGTACTGCGTCGGAAGCTGAGCCTCAACGACTTTGTAATGGTATGTTACAAAAAGTAGGTTAGCAGCGCTGCCAGGTCTTCGCAAGGGGTAAATTTCAAGATCAGAAAGGTTTGGGAGGCTACTGCAGGTTACGATATTGCAGTGCCAAATTATTGTTTGTAGCCTATAGTTATTGCATAAAACAAAGTCGATGAGGACGGCGCCAAAGTTGACGCTTCCAGCGGGAGACAAGATGTACGTAGCAGGAATCGATTCTTCGACCCAATCCACCAAAGTGCTTGTGCTAGAGGCCACCACCGGGCAAATTCTGCGGCAGGGGCGGGCGGCCCACCCAGACGGAACCGAAGTAGACCCGCAGGCGTGGCTGGCCGCCCTCAAAAAAGCCGTGGCAGAAGCGGGCGGACTGGAAGATGTAGCCGCGCTGGCCGTTGGGGGCCAGCAGCACGGCATGGTGCTGTTAGACGCCAAGGGGCAGGTGATTCGCCCCGCCCAACTGTGGAATGACACTAAGGCGGCGCCGGCCGCCGCAGCACTGGTTGAAGAAAAGGGCCCCGATTTTTGGGCCGAGGCTGTGGGCTCCGTTCCCGTTGCTTCCCTTACGGTTTCGAAGCTGCGGTGGATGGCCGACAACGAGCCTGCCAACGCGAGGCGGATTGCTGCGATCTGCCTGCCACACGACTGGCTGACCTGGAAGATTCGGGGTACTGGGCGGCTCGAAGATTTGGTTACCGACCGTTCGGATGCTTCCGGCACCGGCTATGTCGATTGCGCGGATGCCAGTTATCGCTACGACATTTTGGCCCACGCGCTGCGTATTAGCGAGGCCGAAGCCCGCCAGATCATTCTGCCGCGCATAGCCTCTGCCACCGAGGTGGTAGGTACGGCAAGCGCCGACTTCGGCGGCGGCAAGGTAGCGCCCGGTTGCGGCGACAACGCGGGGGCAGCATTGGGGCTAAATCTTGCCCACGGGGAGGCCTCGGTTTCTCTGGGCACCTCCGGGGTGGTGGCCGCTAGGTCTGACCATCCTGTGCGCGACGCGGTTGGCGGAGTTACCGGGTTTATGGATGCTTCCGGGCAGTGGCTGCCGCTCGCTTGCACGCTGAACGGTTCGCTAGTGCAGGACTATTTCTGCCGGATCCTCGGGACGGACTACAAAGAACTGGATGCCCTGGCCCAGGCGGGTGAGCCCGGTTGCGGCGGCATGGTCATGATTCCCTACTTCGTGGGTGAACGCACCCCGAACCTCCCCGACGCCACAGGGCGCATCTTGAACCTGCGTCCGGAAGCGATGACGCGGAAAAACTTTGCGCGCCTCGCCTTCGAATCTTTGGCCTGCCACATGAGGGCGACGCTCGAGGCCGTGCGTGCCGGAGGCATTGAAATTTCTTCTGCGATGGTGGTTGGGGGTGCTGCAAAATCTAGTGTGCTGCTGCAGATTCTGGCTGACATCATGCAGATCCCACTTTCGCTACCAGCCCCGGGCGAGTACGTAGCAAAAGGGGCCGCCCGGCAGGCCGCACTGGCCGCGGGCGTCGAGGTTGGCCCCAAGTGGGATCCGCAAGTAATAAAGCGGGTAAGCCCGGGCCAGGCGCCGCCCTCGTGGGAAATTTTCCGCAATGCTATGGGCGATCTTCTCTAAGGTAGCGGGGGGAAGCTAGCGCACACCCCGGTGGGCATGCGCTAGCTTTTGGTGGCGCTATGTTTGTCGGCTTCTGCCTCTAAGTGTTTCCAAAGCGGAGCCAGCCCGCGAAAGATTGCAAACTCCAAGCTCACGCCAAGGAGGCCGGCAATGGCCGCGGCAAGCAGCGGTGCCACCACTAGGCGCAAGATTGCTGCAGCTATGAGTATTTCAATTACAAAGGATACGGTCAGGCCGGTCCATTTGCGCGAATAGAGTTTCTTTGTACCAGCTTCGATAGCGCCACCAACGATGAGCAACAATATAAATAGAAAGACACATACGAGGTAGCTAGCCCACAGGGGGCTTACGAGCGCCCCGTCTTCCCCCAGCACCCAGCGGGTCACGTATACGGCCGCCAATAGGGGTAGGGGGAAGAGCAGGGGGATACTGAGCACTCCAAGAATGCCGCGCGTGCCTTCTAAAAGCATGATGCGCACGGGCTTACCTTAGCGGTGGCCCATCACCTGTTCCATGGTGGGCTTGTAGCCGTGGCGGCGGAAGTAGGCGGCCACCAGGACAACTATCGCTGAAATAGCAATGTAGGTGCCCAGTACAGCTCCCGTCGGTCCCATGGGAATGGGCCCGCCGCCGATTGCAGCGCGCAGCGCATCTACCGTGTAGGTGATGGGAAGCCAATCGTGAATAACCTGGAACAGCTTCGGGGCAGTTTGCACCGGGTAGATGCCCCCTGCCGCGCCGAGCTGCAACACGATCAGTAGCAGTGCGATGAAGCGCCCCGACGGGCCGAGGGCGGCAATCAGCGCCTGGTTGATCACCACGAACGTAAACGAGGTGAGGACGCACAGCCCAACTGTGGCGGCGCGATTGGCCGGTTCAAGGCCAACTATGAAGTGCATTCCTGCAAGCATCAGCAAAGCCTGGGCAACAGAAATGGCCGCGGTGGCACCTAGGGATCCTACCCCCACTCCCAGTGCGGAAACCTTCTTGTTGCGCATCAAGGTCTTATTGAGGGGGTTCATCATTAGGTAGAACGCGATCGCACCCACCCACATGGCCAGAGACATGAAGTAGGGGGCCACGCCAAAGCCGAATGGGCCCACGTCGTTTGTTTTCGTGGCGTCCAGTGTTACAGGGCCAGCAGTGTTTTCCGCACTATTGCGGGCCTGCTGTGCAGTGTAGTCAGGAACCTTCGCAGCGCCCTTTGACAGTGAATCTTTCAGCTGGGTGTTCCCCTGCGCGAGGGCGGAAGTTCCGTCTTGCAACTGGTGTGCGCCGGTTCCGGCCTGGCCAAGGCCGGAGCTGAGCTTGTCGGCTCCTGCGGCGGCGCGCTGGGCGCCTTCGGCTAGCAGAGGAGCTTTGGACTGTAGCTGGCTGGCACCGTTTGCTACTTGGCTGGTGCCGTCGGCTAGCCGGTTCGCCCCGTTGGCTGCCGCTCCAATGGAGGTGGTTGCCTTAGAGAGCGAGCCAGTGAACTTAGAAGTGCCTTCCGCAGCCTTTGCGGCGCCTGCGGAAAGCTGGGTGCCGCCCTCGTTTAATTTAGAGTTCGCCTCAGCAATCTTTTGTGCCCCGGCCAGGGCCTGGTCAGCCCCGGTCGCAAGAGCGGTCAGGCCCGTAGTGTCGTCGCCCACTAAGGCTGTTGCGCCCTCATTTAGCTTTTTCGCACCCGCCGACAGCTGGGCAGCGCCGTCCAGGAGCGGGCCAATCTTGTCCACTAACATTGCCTTGGGAATGAGGAAGGGGGCCTGGTCTAACTTCGCTCCCATAGTTTGCAAACCGGAATTCAGCTCGGCGGCGCCGGCTTCCAGAGAAGCAGCTCCCGCCTGCAGGCTTGCGGCCCCTTCGCTGGCCTTGTGGGAGCCAGCAGCAAGCTTCTTCATGTTGTCCGCCAAAGACGTGTTGGCGGCATTTAGTTCGCCAATCTTTTGGGACAAGAGCGCAGATTTGTCTGCAAGTTCCTTAGTGCCTTGATTCAGCTGGGCTCCAGCAGAGTCGATTTGCCCGGTCTTGCCCGCCAACTGGTTCAGGCCCGCAGCCAGCTTGTCCGCGCCTTCGGCCGACTTAGAGGCTCCTCCAGAGAGCTTGCCCGCGCCCTCGCTTAGAGCATTGGCACCGCCGGCGAGCGTCGCGTTCCCGCCCGCCAACGTGTTTGCGCCGCCCTGTAGCTTCCCGAGGGCGAGCGTCAACTTGCCCGCCCCCTCGTTGGCTTTGCCGGCACCGTCGGAAAGTTTGCCCGCGCCCTCGGAAGCTGTGTCCAAGGACTTGTGCAGGTTGGTGAAGGACAAGTTCACTTTCTCTAGGTACTCAGCCGTTATTTGGTGGGCCAGTTTGTCCTTAATTTTGTCTGCAACACCGGTGCCGAATTTGCCCACAATGTAGTTTTGGGAATCGTTTGAGGTGAAAGTGATGGTGGTGGGCTTCAGGTTCTTGGGGTCTTCTTGGGCAGCCGCGACGTTAGCAGAAAAATCTTTCGGAATTGTAAGAACTGCGTAAACGTCACCGCTTTCAAGTTTGGTGGCTGCCTCCTTAGCGCCGTATTGCTTCCAGCCTAGGTTTTGCTCATTTTCGGACTCGAGCATTTGGCGGGTAAGATCCGCGCCAATATGCAAGGTACCTGAGGTTCCTTGAGCCGGTTGGTCGTTGTTTACGATCGCGGCAGGAATCGTGTTCAGTTTGTCGATTGGGTCTTTGTACGAACCCGTCAAAATCGAAGAATAAATTAGCGGGATACAGGCCAGGCCGATAATTACCACAATGGTCAAAAGTGTGCGCCGGCGTGGGCTGATGACTTTTTCAGTTGCCATTTCCGCCTTCTTTCAGTTGTCCTCCCAGCAGCAGGGAGGTAGAAATTTGCTCAACATATTTTTCTAGTGAGGCTTTGGGGTTAGCCTCGGTCAGCAGCCACTCTTGGACAAGCCATATTGCCCCAGCAGCTAAGAATTGGCAATATTTTTCAGGGGCGATCGCTGTGAACGTTTCTACCTTGGTTCCTATCGGAGATACGTATTGCAGCCTGTGAGCAATGTAATCTACCAGGTTGTTTAGTAAATGCTGGGCGGCCGAAGAGTTGAAAACGGTAGCGCAGTAGGTGCCATCTTCGCTCAAAAATGTGAGCATCGTCCTTATAGCATCTTCGGTGGCTCCGGGATCTACGTTGCGCTCTTGGGGGATCGCAGCAAACATGTTTTCAATTCTGCGCAATACGGAGGCGCCGACCAGTTCCGTGATGGTACTGAAATGCTGGTAGAAGGTAGGGCGGCTAACGCCTGCTTTGGCGACCAGCTCGGTAATGCTTATTTGGTCTGGGTTTTGCCCGCGTTCGATGAGCTTATCCACCGCATCCAATAACGCGGTGCGGGACTTCTCGACGCGGGGGTCTAGCTTATGTTCATCTTCCACGCGTGATAATTTACGAGTGTAAAGAAAAGATTTCAAGTTTTTGTTTTACAAATGACAAATATTACGGGCTCGCGTAGGGCTGCCTCCTTGCTCCTTGTTTGGGTGAATAGAGCTGCCTCCTGGAGTTCTCTTGTTGTTCACCAAATGTTCTCTTACGGTCTATCGAAAATGATGTTCACTAGGCCTACTCTGTGAGGGTGTGTTAATTGTGTGCAAAAGCCCCGCGCGGGATTTTGCGTAAAATTTCAAGGAGTAACAGTGCCCCATCCTCATAGACTTGGCCCAATATTTGCGGCCTCACTGCTCTCGTTCGCCCTCGTGTCAACCCCTGCCCAGGCTTCACCCGAAGCCCAGGGGAAAGAAACCATTGATCTGGACCTGTATACGCTCACAGACGTGCACGGTCACATCGAACAGGTAACAAAGAAGGGGAAGGTAACCGAAGCTGGCGGCGGAGCCATGAAATGCTACCTAGATAAGGCGCGCGCCGCCAATCCCAATTCTTCGCTCATGCTGCTGGGGGACAATATTGGGGCCTCCCCGTTCACCTCAGGCATCCTAAAAGACAACCCCACTGTCGAAGTGCTCAACAAGCTCGACCCGGTTGCCTCCACCCTGGGCAACCACGAGCTTGACCTAGGTGTTCGCGCGTTCCAAGACCGCCTGAGCGGAAAAGGCGGGTTCTCTAAAGTGGGGTTTCAGTACCTGGCTATCAACGTCGAGGGCATCCAAGGCCTAGGTAAGTACAAGATTTGGACTTCGCCCTCGGGAATTAAAGTCGCCTACATTGGTGCCATCGCGGCGGACGTGCCCGCAAAACTGAACCCCGCAGAAACTAAGAACCTGCGGTTCAACGACCCGATCCCGCTGCTAAACCAGACGGCAAAGAAGTTGAAAGAAGATGGCCAGGCGGACGTGGTGGTAGCGGCCCTGGACGACGACACTAAGAATAACTACCGCAAGATGGACGCCGCCTACGTAGACGGTTTTATGGGTGGGGACACGCACGTGCCCTACACATTCTCGAAGGATGAAGGCGAGCCCGTGTCGGCCGTTGCTTCTGGCTCCTACATGGACAACCTGGGCGTGTTGCGCCTGAAAATAGATTCGAAAACGAAAAAGATTACTTCCTCTAAGGCACAGCTGATCCCCGCGGGGACCATCGCCCAATGCGGAAGCGACCAGGGCGTCCAACAAATCATCGATTCTGCTGCCGCGCAGGCTAAAGACGAGGGCGAAAAGCCGGTTGCCACCGGAGTGAAAGGTAAGTACTTGCGCGGGGTACACCTGGGCGAGGACGGCCAGCCGATCCCGGGGGCGAACCGTGGGGTTGAATCCACGCTGGGGGACATGATTGCCGACTCGCTGAAGGACGAAGTGTTCACCGACAGTGAGGGCAAGCAGAAAGTTGATATTGGGGTCATTCATGCCGGAGATTTGCGCGAGGACCTGATTCCGAACCAGGGGGTCATAACTTATGCGCAAACCTTTGTGGTGGAGCCGTTCTCTAACGACATTGGCTACCGCAAGATGAGCGGTGCCACTTTCAAAACCCTGCTTGAGCAGCAGTGGAAACTGAACAATGCCAGTGAGGAAGAAATGGCTGCCGCAGGGGTGCCCGAATCGGAGTGGCACAATCAGGGTTCGCGCCCAATGCTGAAGCTGAATCTGTCATCCAATGTTTCTTACACCTACGACCCGGAGGCCCCTTACGGCAAGCACATTACTTCCGTAAGCATCGATGGCAAGCCGTTAGAGGTAGATAAGACGTACACGGTGGGTTCGGTGAAGTTCCTACTAGATGGTGGCGATTCCTTTGCAGCTATGCGGGACGGGTCTCCCATTCGCACGTTGGGGGTGCTGGACCGCGATTCGGTGAATAACTATCTGAAGAATCATGCCGGCGAGCTTTCTCCCAGGTCTAAGAAGGCTTCCGTTGGAATCCGCCTCGTTTCAGAGCAGATTGATTCCAACGGGGACTTGACCTTCGAACTGCAGGGACTTTCCTTCACTGAAGGCCCGGGGATTACCAAACGGGTGAGCGTGCGTGTGGGCGACCACGAGGCCAGCGGGAAGGTAGACAATTCGCTAGCGGAAACTGAGCGTGTCCGCACCGATGGGGCCGGGAAGGCAACCGTGAAGGTGCACGTGGGGGCAGTGGAAAAGCCTCAATCGCTGCCACTAAGCGTGAAAACTGATTTTGGCGAGGTCGTAAGCCCGGCTCAGGGCTTGAAGGTACAGATTCGGCCCGCCGCAGGTGAGGCGAAACCGACCGAGCCCAGTCAGGATAAACCCGCAAACGAATCTGGCACGCCCGGTAAGGCGGGTCACGACGTTCCCGAAAAAGCTAGCAAGGCTAGTAAGAAGGCAGGCCACTTGGCTGCCACCGGCAGCAATGGCCAGGCTGAGTTGGCACTGAGTGCTCTGCTGCTGATCGGGGGAGCGTGTGTGCTAACGGCCAGGCGTCGTAACCGTAGCTGCTAACGTTGCTCCGCCCGGAGCATAGCTAAGCAGCAGGCAGGCAAGCCGGTTAATTCCGGTTTGCCTGCCTTTAATTTTTGGTTTTGTGCGCCAGCGAATTTCCGTGGAGTGGTCGGAGGCGGTGGTTGCGGGTAAAAAAGCCTAATGTGAGTTAGATAGCCGTCCTGGCATAAGGCAACCAGAACATAAGAGATTGCGATGAAAAAGAAATACCTATCTAGACCACTTTGGGGGATTGCTGCACTGACCCTGGCCATAGCTGGGAATGCTGGCGTAGCAGGTGCTGCCGAGGATCCTGTTAGTTTTATGTATGAAAAACCGGACGCTTCAAATGTGCAAAGCGCCAATTTCTACGCTTCCAATCCGCTGAACCCCAAAGAACGCATCGACTTAAAAGAGCATGCTTTTCAAACTATTCCAGCAGGATGGTTGTTAAACGGAACTATCCAGATGGCACCCGGAAAAGTCTTGACTAGCACTGCCAGTTCCATTACTGAAGATGCCTTCGAAACCTCTGTAACCGGGACGGGACGCAACGCCCGCCTAACCATGAAATTGAAAGACTACAATCCTTCCGGCGACATTTTCGCGTTAGGGTGGCAGACCGACGAGTTTAACTACGCCAGGTATAACCTGTGCGGCGGCAAGTGGACTGACAAAGAACCAGATGAGCCACAGCTGTTCCAGGATCCGGAAAAGTTCCGGCAAATCCATATCACGCCACTCGGAACCGTTTACAAGCCCACTAACCCAACCCGAGAGGGCTACACCTTCGTTGGGTGGGTAGGAAAGAGCCTGTTAGATAGGGCAGCAAATGAGGCTGACACGCCCAGAGAATTCACCCCGAACAACCTGTATTCGTTTACGGAAAAAGATCCCAACCGTACAGTTGGCTACACCCGGCACCAGATAGTTACTCTGTCCGCTCTGTGGGCCAAGGAACCTACACTAGAAGTTTCCGATAAGACGATTGCTGTAGGCGCCGATTTTGATCCGGCAGCCATGATTACCCAGGCGCAGGACTTCCAAAATAAATCATTGAAAGACAAGGCCCAGGTGCAGGGGGACTACGACCCAAACAAACCCGGCACATACACCCTAATCTTTACCGTGACAGACAAGTATGGGGGCAAAACCACCAAGAAGGCTAAGCTGATCGTAAAGCCGCAGGCTCCTGCCCCAAAGGATCCGGAAAAGGACCGGCCTACCGAGGGTAAGAACCCCGCGGATAGTGAGCGTCCTACGGATAGTGGGCGTCCTCAGGAAGAAACTAAACCCTCCGCCCCGCAGACGGAAGAACGGGCTGCGGTTGCCCAGGAAGAGGCCAAACCTGCGGAACAGGCGAAAACTGGCCAGCCGGCTGCCAGCCAGCAGCAACTCCAACCTTCCTCTGGCCCAAGCGCTCGCCAGATCCAGAAGAACCATGCCAATAAACAGGCACTTGCCAATCCCGCAGCTAAGGCTAAGCCTGCACCTGCACTGCCCAACACGGGCGCCGCAGCACTTACAATAGGCGTAATCGCAGCACTGCTGGTAGCTGGCGGTATCCTGCTTACCTTGCATAGAAAAAATCGCTAAAGTTAGAGACCGTATTTTGTCTTTGGGGGCCCCTGGGCCCCCAAAGATTCTTAAGCCCCAGCCTGAATCTGTGCGTCTTTCCCCCTGCGCGTGTGCTCCGCCCGCTCTAGGCTTTGGGTATGAAGACACTGCGAAGGCGGGCAGCAAGCACCATTATCTTCCTATCTTTCCTAGGGCTTACAGGATGCGGAATTTCCACAGAAAATACCGGCAAAAATAATGCGAGCGAAGTAGGCAGTGCCCCAACTATCAAACAGTCCGAGCCCGCCCGTCCTCTGCAAGAAGACCCTGGTTCGCAAGGCAAACTTCAGCGCTGCCACTCAAAGGGGCTAAAACTGGAAGTGGTGCAGCCCGAAGGGGGCGCAGCCGCAGGTTCGCAGTACTACCAAGTGAAACTAACAAACGTTTCGAAAAAAGAGTGCAACCTGTACGGTTTTGCCGGCATCTCATTTACGGACGCGAACGGGCAACAGATTGGGCAACCCGCCAGACGCGAGGGAGATGCCAAGCAAATACTTACCCTTCCCACCGGAGGGGCCACGGCCAGCAACCTTCGCATTTCCAGAGCGGAAAATTTCGCTGGTTGCGCCCCCAAAAAGAGCGCAACAGTGAAAGTGTATCCACCAGAGGAACGGGAAGCGCTGACCGCTAATTTTGTTGCCAAGATATGTTCTAGCGAGATCGTAAATTCCTCCATAGGCCCTGTGTCCAAAACCCAGTAAGCCCTGGCTACCGACAGGCCGAGCCTATTCCCTATTGACTACCACCACGGACTTCAGCGATGTCGGATCGCCTGTGGAGGTGAGGGCTGCTTCGGCCTCTTCCAGGCTAAATTCGGCCGTCCGCAGTTGGGTCCACGACTTTCGTGGCGCTGTGCCTCAGGATCATTTCCCGCCTGGTGGGGTTGGGTTCGGAAACGATAATTTCGGAGGCTCCGAAACTCTTAGCAGCCAGGGCCGTGAGCGTCCCAATTGGGCCCGCACCAGTGATGTAAACCCTCGATCCGAGTGTGGTGTGGGATTCCATGTTTGCCCACAAGCCGACGTTGAATGGTTCAAGTAGTGCAGCGGCGTCGTTGCTCATCTGTGGGGGGATGGCAAAGGTGAAATCGGCGGGAGCTAACACGTAGTCGCAGAAAGTCCCGTCTACTGGGGGAGTGGCGTAAAACTACATGTGCGGGCACAGGTTCAGGTGTCCTGTCTTGCAGTAGCGGCATTTGCGTCAGGGTACTTGCGGGTCGATGGAGACCCGTTCCCCGATTCGTGCTTCGTCCTCGGCACTGCCAGCCGCCACTACGATCCCGGAAGCTTCGTGTCCCAGGATCAGCGGTTCTTCCACTTTAAAACCAGCACACTCGCCAGTGCGGTAGTAGTGCACGTCTGAGCCGCAAACGCCCACGGACAGAACTTTGATAAGAAGTTGGCCGGGCGAGGGCGTGGGGACCGGTCGTTCCTCCATCCGCATCTGCTGCTGCCCTAGCAGGACATTTGCTCGCATGGTCTTAGGGATGTCGTAGGTGGCCATTTTATTTCCTCCTAAACGAGGTGGCGTCGTTACCGGACGGGACGGATGCGCCCCGCCATTCATTAGTGTGGGAAATCTGCAGAGGTGTGTGGGCAAAATCGGGGGTTGATGAGATTAGGTTCATCTTCAGGACTGGAAATAGTGCAATAAATTCACTATGATTGCTAATCGGTAACTATTTATGTGAGGTAATCAATTTGGGGGCTCGGTGGCAGATTTAGCGCCGTGTTTGGTTGATTTGCAGTGCGAGCTAGTGGCTGAAAGAACGCTGGTCAATCCGCAGGAGATCTCTTGGCTTCAATACGATATTCTGCTTCAGCTTGCGAAAGTAGATGATCTGTTGCCTTCGCGCCTAAGCGTGATTCTTGGGGTGTCGCGAGTAAAGCTGTCGAAGGTGCTCAAGGGCTTGAAGAGTGCTGGCTACGTAGTTCAATCACCTAGCAGTTTAGATGGTCGCGAGTTGTGCACCAGCATTACCGATTCTGGTAGGGGCTTACTTGCTGACATTTCGGCAAAACACGTTTCCTTGCATCAAACGGCGTTACAGGTTTTCACCAAACAAGAGCAACAAGAATTTGCTCGACTTGCCGAAAAACTATCGCTTGCTCTCAAGGCGGCGAGGGAGCAAGCAAATGGGTGAAGCCGCCCATATTCGTCCGGGCGAGCGGGAGATCAGGATTGTTGGAGCGAGGACGCATAATTTGCGTAACGTATCCACCTCGATTCCTAAGAACAAGTTGGTAGGGATCGCTGGTGTTAGCGGGTCGGGCAAGTCCTCGCTGGCGTTGACCTTAGCGGCTGCAGGCCAGCAAGCGATAGCCTCACTGTTTCCCCCTTTCTTACAGGCAAGAATGAATACTTTAAGCCCCGGAGTTGTTGATGAGGTGCAAGGGCTGACTTTTACCGCTGTGGTCAGGCAAAAGAGATTCAGTAAGAATGTGCGCTCCTCGGTTAGTACCGTTACCGGGATTGCCCCGTATCTACGGCTTATGTTTTCGCGGGCGGCTACTCCTAGCGCAGGATTTTCACCCTCATATTCACCAAATGACCCTCGCGGCATGTGTAAAAAGTGTGCAGGCCTGGGGTATGTGGATCGGATCGATCTTGCCGAATTAGTTGACCCCGCCAGAAGTCTGAACGAGGGCGCGATTCGTTTTCCGTCTTTTGCGCCAGGAACTTACCGGTGGAAAAGGCTAGTGTGCTCTGGGATAGCAGACAATGACACCGCTTGGAAATTATTGTCTCCCGAGGTCCAAGAGCTTCTTCTTTATGGTCAGAACGTTAAGCTTCAGCGCCCTCTGCCTGGGTATCCAAAACACGGCAAGTTTGATGGAGTGATCCCTCGGATAGAAACCTCGTATTTGAAAAAAGCCGGGGCAAAAATCACTGCGAAAGAAAAGATAGCCCTAGACCGGATAGTCAGCCATCTAGTGTGTGCCGCTTGCGACGGCCAAGGCATCAATGCTGCCGCAAGGGGTAGCCGCCTTAATGGCCTGAATATTGCCGAAGCTTCCCAGCTGAGCATCACCGATTTCATTGCTTACCTTGGCGGTATAAAGTCTGATGCGATAGATAAACCGCGCGAGAAGATTCTGAACAGGGCAAAGAGTATTTGCGAGGTTGGGTTGGGGTATCTCTCGCTAAACCGCCCTACCGATTCCTTATCTGGGGGTGAAGCCCAAAGACTGCGCATCGTCGGGCTTTTAGGGGCGTCGATTACCGATACGACCTTCGTTATGGATGAACCATCAAGCGGCCTACACGCCAGCGATATTTACCGGCTGATAGCGGCTCTGCGGAAACTGCGCGACAGTGGCAACACTGTCCTTTTAGTAGAACACAATATCGAAATACTACGGGCTTGCGATCGCGTAATTGAGCTAGGGCCCGGACCAGGATCGCGTGGCGGGAAAATAATATTCGAGGGAAGTGCTAAGGACCTAGCCAACGCCGTGACACCCACTGGAAAAGCAATGCGAGCCAAGCTCGAATTACCTGGTACTCCTGTTTATGCAACGGGAAGTATCGACGTCTCGCACGCAAATCTAAACAACCTCAAAGACGTATCCGCCAGCTTCCCAACGGGGGCGCTGACAGTAGTTTCCGGCGTGGCTGGATCAGGAAAAAGCTCCCTCATAACCGTCCTGGCTGAGCAGAATCCCCAAGTGGTGCTCGTAGACCAGGTACCACTTGCAGGAAGCGCGCGTTCGTCACTACTGACAGCACTTGATCTTGCTGATCCGGTACGCAAAGTCTTTTCCCAAGCCTCAAAGCTGCCCGCAAGCTGGTTTAGTGAAAACGGTCAGGGCGCATGCCCATCATGCAAAGGAAGAGGTACGACACGCGTCGACATGGCCTTCATGGACGACGTTGAAACAATTTGTGAGCAATGCGGCGGAAAGAAATTCAACACCAAGACACTGTCTGTTCGGCTGCCTTTCGGCGGCCGGTTATTGTCCATCGCAGATGTACTCGGCACAAGCGTCATAGACGCAACTAAGTTGTTCGCCAACTATCCTGAGATAAGTACCATTACACTTCTTTTACAAGACGTGGGACTGGGATATTTGAAGCTAGGACAAACCCTCAATACTCTTTCGGGCGGGGAGTTGCAGCGGCTCAAGTTGATAAAACAGTTAGCCACTAGCTGTCCCAGCCAAAAATCGGTGCTGATATTGGATGAGGTCACCACCGGGCTACACCCCAACGATGTAGAACACCTAATCACCTTTCTGCGACGACGCACAACAAAAGGTTTCACCGTTATTGCCGTAGACCATAACCTGCGGCTCATCGCTAAAGCCGACCACAACATCGACCTCGGCCCAGGAGCCGGGGATGAGGGCGGAAGCATAGTATGCGAAGGAAGCCCACGGACACTAGCAGATTGTGCCAGTTCTCAAACCGGCAACTGGCTAAGCAAAATCAGCACACCAGTCAGCTAGCAGCCAGCCAGTTTCTTCCACTTCCGGATCTTGGATCGAAACGCGGTAAACGGGGCAACCGTGTTGAGACCAGGACGTCGGATTTGATAACCGCTGCGTGAACACGCGCGCCCTTCTGAATGGTGGGTTGGTCTTTCCTATAGGTAATTGACTCTCATGCGGCACCGACGGGTCACCCTAGTAGACGCGCATAATGAGGTCCTGCTTTCATAGCGTGGATGACGAGTTCGTTGCCGCTATCGAAAATCAAAACAACGGTTTCAAGCAAGCGTCCATCGGTAGCAAATCCAAGCCGCAATTCTCGTTGGGGATTTTCTTCGTCCAGCGGTTCCACCCACTGCGGCCAGCTGGCGGCATGCAGGATATCTTCATCAGACAGAGACTAGTTGTAACGCATGTTTTCTGGCTGAGCCGTGGAGGGAAATTGTCATGCTAAGACAGCTTCTCGAATTAATTCAGAGCGGGTCACATTCCGCTTTCTAGCGCGAGCATCGATAGCCTTGATCTCCTCTGGCGTGAAGCGGACAGCGACAACCTGACTAGGGGCTGCGCCTCGCCCAGGACGTCCGCGTCCTCGCTTGACCAGGGCATCAACATCGTAACCAGCTTCAGCTGCCCACGCACGAATTTGATCTTCCGTAACAGGTACACCCTTAATGGTTTCCACCATACAATTATCGTATTACAAAAAAGATTGCTGCACGACTCGCAAATCCGAGCGTTGGTATGGAACCCCTTCCATTCTTGTCTCTAGTGTGTTGGCCCCAATTACATTCTTGGTGCTTGGGCGGGGATTTATTTTAAAAACACTCGCGAAATCCCAGCTCTAGGTCGGCATGGCAATCTACTAGCAGACAGCTAGTTTCTTCCATTTGCGGATCTTGGCTCAAACGGGGTGAACGGGGCGGCCGTGTTGATATGTACCCATTTCCATACCGGCCGGGCCAGCGAACTCGCCGATAAAACCCCTTCCGCGTTCGGGATAAACACAACCGAAAGCAAGCTTTCTTTGCGTTTCCCCTCTCTTGGATATTAAGACGTCGAAAATGATAAAAGCCGCTTGACCCCTTGAACCCCTGTTGGGCAGGGGTTTTGTTGTTTCTGGGGCTGCTCGCTACTTCGCTGGAGGTTCGGCGATCCGACGCTCGTCGCCATGACGTCCGCGTGGCAGGTGCGCGTTTCGACCTAAGGGGGTCTGCGCGAGTGCTTGCGTTAGCGGGTATCAGACGAGGGTGTTAGAGGCATCGAGAAGGCTTCTGGTACGTTGTATCTGATTTCGTTGGCTTCTTTGCGGACGTTGATGTTCGAGCTTTCGAGGAGAATCGGGTTCAGGTGGGGTTTTCCTTCGTGAAGGAAGATTGCATTTGAGACGTTGATTCGAATGTAAGTGGCGCTTTCGCGGGTGAATCCGAGTCGTTGGAGAAGGATGGTTTCCTGTTTCGTTGTGCCGTACTCGACGTATTCGTACCAGTCGTTGTCGAACTGCTCTTTTCCGTGGACCTTCTTGTATTCGTTGGAGAATTTAAGAAAGTAATTCGATAGCTCAAAAAGGATTACTTGCTCAATAGCTTCAAGCGTGTCACTAAAAACAAGGTTTCGGTGTTCTTTCGAATCTAGGTAGCGATTCGGTTGCCGATTGATCCACACAATTCCAGTTTTCCGGTGATGCTCGATTGCACGATTCATGATGGAACGCAAACCGTGTCCCTCCATCCACTGCAACAGGAGGACGGTGTACCAGGACAGCATAGCGAGCTGGTCGCTTCCTTTGGGTGTTCTCCCTAACGTCTCGGGATTGTAAATTCGCCATTTGAAGATTGAGGCAAGCCGCTGAAGAAACGCGAGGGTCTCGTCGTAACTGAACTTTCCGTTTGGAGAAAGTTGTGGATACTGGAGTCCAGCTTGGATTGCGTGCGTCAGCGCTTCTGCCTGGTCAATGGAGACATTGATATCGTCATCTTGTTGGCCTTCGCGTCGCGAGAAAGTAGCAATAATGCTGTTGGTAGCCTGTTCGTCAAGATAGTCAGAGAATTCTTCACGCACCAGGCTTTGACGTCCGGTAGTGATGTCGCGCAAGAGCATGAGACCGAATTTGCGTTTCATATCATAACGCTCATAGCTCTCATTCCCTTTGGAGAATTCGATGCGACCTTCCTGTAGATCCTTGACGACTCCTTGCTTCATTTTCTTGCTGATGATTTGTGAGTCGGTTTGCACGGATAGCTTCTGTGCAGGAACGTTCGCTTGTAGGAGTTCCTTGGCCTTTTGCTCGGATGCAAGTTGGTCGCCCACGATGATGAATACGTTGCCGTAGAGGTTGAACTCGATACGCCCGACTCGGCCGATCAGGTTCTTGAAATCGACTGCTGTCATTCCTGCTCTGCCGATTTTGTTGGTTGTGATGACAAGATTGTCGGCGGGCAGGTTGACTCCTTCTAGAAGCGTGCTGGTACAAAATAGTGTCGAGATTTTGCCTTCGCGGAACAGGCCTTCGATGCGTTCACGGATCGCTGGTGGAAGGTAGCCGATGTGGTAGCTGACGCCTCTACGGATAAGACCGCTAAGGTAGTAGTCCTCGTGGACGTCGCGTTCGATGTCTTTTGCGAGATCGTCCAAGTCTTTATCGTTGAGGTCTGCCAAACTCTGAGCGTAGTCACGCGCCGCTTGCACTGCGTGATGCCGGGCAGAATGAAACACGATGGTTTGCCCACGATGATCTGAACCTCGTGATGATTCACTAACAAATCGGGTTACGCCCTGTGTAGTAGTGTCCTGAGCTTGGAGCGAGGCTAGGTGCGTGAATTCTTGGGTGTGGTCGTTGTAGCTGGAAATGGTGTTCTCGTGCAGGTTGACGAGGTATTTGAACTGCGTGACTGGCGAATACTGGGTTGCGACCGCGTTGGTTTCATTCTCGTCAGAGTTTGGATCAACCAGTCTCAGGAATACCTCTGGGTTGGGAATGTTGGGTGAAGCGAAGACGAAGTGTGGTGGCCTGTGGCGGTGTTGAAGGATTGTCACGGTTTGGTAGTAGAACGGGGCGCGACTGTTCTTGCCTGAAAGCTTGTGCGATTCGTCGAAAAAGACGTACTCGAACTCGATCGCAGGTTTGCCGATCAGAAGGTAAAGCAGGCGTTCTGGGGTGAGTACGAAAATGAAGTTGTGATCGCCTTCGAGCACGATGTCACCGGCGGCACTGACGATTCGGTAGTTGCGGCGTTCAAGGTCTTCGCCAAGGTCAGCGATCAGTTTCGAGCGCGTCTCGTTAATCAGCGCTTTTGACGGCACGATGATCGCAAAGTTGGCCTTCACCCCGGATTTGATCTGGTTGGTGATGAAGGTGCGCATGATGAAGGACTTACCCAAGGATGTTGGGGCCGAGAAGGAAAACTTGCCGTCGTTCAGGCGGTCGTAGATCTTCTTTTGCGGCGCGAAAAACTTCATCGATTTGTCACCGGGCACGGTGAGGTATTCGGCTTGGTAGGCGTTGAATGCGGCGTCAAGGATGCCCGCATCGGAAGTCACGCCCAACTGCTTCAGGCCTGGGTAGTTACCTAGCGTGGTGAAGATTGCAGAAACGTATGCTTTCGTTCGCGCGTCTTGTGGGTAGAGAATGTGGCACAGGAGCGCGATTTCTTGCGCCCACACCCTGTGCCGGTCACGATTGGTGGGGTGGGTTGATTTCGACAGCAGGTCTGCGAACCGCAGGGCGGCTTCAAAATCCACGTCGTATGGGTGACGATCCACCAACCCCAACCGATGTAAGCCGTAATTGTAGAGCAGGTTGGCGTACAGCTGTTTGAGGAATTCGTTGGAGTCGATGTCAGAAAATACGAGATCGCCGACGGTTACTTGCTTGTCAGACATGGCTACCACCTGGCCCGTCCACGAGCCCATCCATGATCGCGCACGCATCGACGTCTACTTCGTTGAGAGGCAAAACATAGATGTAGAACGAGTAATTATCCAAGTTTCGGGTGTTGATCTCGTCGGCGATGATTTGGGCGTGCGCTGCGATATCGCCCTGCATTTTCTGATCGAGCGCAGCCCGATACTGCTGGTTGCTGTAGTTCTTCGGATCGAGACCGATGTCATAGCCCAGAAACATCGAATAAGCGGTATCGAACACGGGTGCCCCACCCGGCTTCGGGATTAGCAGATCTTTGACGTAGTTTGCTGTTGCTGGCTCGAGAGTCTTGGTGAACACAGTTTGCTCGGCGAGCTGAACCTCGTCTGAGCGATTCTGTTCTATATCTACAACGCGGTCTAATGCTGCAGTGATGGCATCCCCAATGTTGCCGATCACGCTGGAGGTTCCAAACACGATGCTGCTGGTGGTTCGCTGACCGTCTGGTGTGAGTAGGTGGATGGCGTCACAGCGGCTGTGGATCTGGCCTCGGGCCTGGTTGAGCTCGATCTTGCTCATCACTTTGGGTGCTTCGAGGATTTGTTCGAGCAGGACGTAGAGCAAGATTTCACCTAACCCCATGCCGTTTTGTTGTGAACGCATCCGGTTTACCGCGTCGAGAGCAACTTCTTCGAGATCGTCTCGCTGTTTGTAACCTTCGTATTCGGCGCGGGAGAAGACGTAGCGTCCAACGTTGCGTTTGAGGAACTTGATGAGGGCTGTGTGGTCGAAGCGGTTGTTTTGGATAGACAGATGGAACAGGCGTAACTGTTCGTCGTTTCGAAGACCTAACGTGTTCGAATGGGCCACTTCGGTGAACGTGGACGCGAATGTGTCGCCGCGCAGCGTTGGCGTGATCGTTGCCTGTGCCATCTCGTCTTCTCCCAAGAGGTGTCCTTCCCGCCTACAGCTTTTCGAGGATACGCACGAGCTCCGACAAAGTGACCGCCCCGTCAGGCGGAGTGACGCCATCTTCGAAGACCATGTAGTAGCGGTAGTCATTGCCAGACATGTTCGCCCACGCCCGGCCGAGCCTGATCTTGCGGTTAGAATCGTCGTTCTTCAAATGCTCGCCCTTGGACTCGACAACCACGATGGTGCCGCTAGCGGTCATCACGACGAAATCTGGGTAGTGGTTGAACGGACCGTTGAGGCAAAAGCCCTTGCGTTCAATGACGCGGTGCCACCAACGAACGTTGTCCATTCCAGAGAAGCGACCAGCGAGTTCGAGCTCAAAGCCGTTCATCTTGTCTTCGGCCTCATACAGGGAGCCACCAATCAGGGAGGAGGCATGAATGGGCTGGATCGCTTTCGGGAACGCATAGAGTTGTTGAACATCAACGCGGCGGGTCTCGATATCCTCATAGAATCTCTTGATTTTGTGCGCTTCCAAAAGGCCGTCAATTTTCTGTTTGACCTTGCTTGCTACCGCATGCGGGTGTTCTTGAAATGTCAGCAGCTGCTCGGTGCCAAACGCTTCAACCATCCGCACAATGTATGCGCGCAAGTCAGAGTCAGTGATCGAATTGATCGGTTTGATCCGATCGTAGATGGCGATTGCCGTGTTGCGCTTTTGTCCTTCGACGCTCAGTTTCGAGAAGTGTTCGCGCATGAATTTCTGATCGGTACTCGACATCCGGAAGGCTTTAGGAACCTCGGAGTCCTTTCGCACGTCGATCTTGTACATCTGCTCGTCTGCCGTCGACAGGTCAATGTCGATGTCTTTCGTAGCCAAGTCAAAGTCACCGGCTAGTGCCTCGTGCTTAAGCTCGTTGTATCCCTCATGAGCGGTCGGGAACAATGCTGATCCGGGTTCTTGGATGACGAATTGGGGAAGGCGAAGGATTTCGATCTCGTCAGCGAATTCGGGGTTGACGAAGCTCGTGTCCACAGCATCCTCCAAATCTGAAGGCACGAAGCCCTCACCCATCTGTGCGGCTTCTTCGGCCTCCTGCTCATAGTCCGCACCCTGCTGAGCCGCCTGCTCGATCATCGAAGCAACCGTCGGATCCGCCGAAGGCTCTGGTGAACTAGCGGATTCTTCTCGCGCATCTAAATCAGCTGCAACCTGTTCTTCATCGAACTCCAGGAACTCTTCAACGTCCATATCTTCCCCTAGGACTGGAGACGTTGGGGCGGGTTTGCTTGGCTGGCTCGTGCCAGTGAAGTCGAAAGCGACTTGATCGGCTGCGCGGAAGTCACGCTTGGAGAATCCGGCACTGTTGAGCCCCGCAACGATCTGATTGAGCGTGGTTCCGAAATCGTTTGAAGAGGTCAACACGTAGCTCATGTTTAACAACGTGTTCGGCTGCTTCCTGGCGTGGGGTTGGCGCAGAACACGGCCAAGGATCTGCTCAACATCGACCTGGCTGGTCTTGTTCGCCAACGACGCCAGAATGTAGGCGAAGGGGCAATCCCAGCCCTCCTTCAACGCGTTCACCGTGATGATGAACCTGATCGGGCACTCCTTGCTGAGCAGGTCAACGCCTTTAAGCTCGTTTACGTCGGCGGTCTTGATCGCGATCTGCTCGGCAGGAATACCCGCCTTGACGAGCTTGTCACGCAGCCGCTCAAACGAGGTAGCGTCCTCGCTCGTCTTCGGCTGAGCCTGAAACAACACGATTGGGCGAATATAAGCGCCACCATTCTCATACTGCTGTGTAGCAGCGATTTCTAGTGAACGGCGAAGATCAATCGCATCCGTAACAACATCCTTTTGTGACGCCCGGTTGTATGCGATGACCGGAAGTTTGACCATGCTCTCGTTCTTAAGTGAGAGCGCATCCACATACGAGATCACGTTCGCTTGCCGCTTCGGGGTTGCGGTCAAATCAAGAATGAACGCTGGGTTGAAATTCGTGAGCATCTCCTGGCTCAACGTGCTCGTCGCGTGATGCGACTCATCCACGATAACGACGGGATTCAACTGGTTAATCACCTGGAACAGTGCAGTTTCATCCGCGTTCTCGATCGGCTGCTCCGGGGCACCAAACGCGGTCGCGAACGAAGCAAGATTCCCATTAGCTTGGTATGCCTTGCGTCCGTCCTTTGTTCGTGAGCGGAACGAATCATACGAGAGCACCATCACTGACAGCTGCTCAGCCACGGTCGACGGGCTGAAATTCTGCCCTGCCAGCAGCTCTTCTTTCGAATACACCTCAACACGGCCACCAAAATCAGCGTTCAGCTTCTGTCGATACGGGTGCGAGGGATTCTTCAACGCAGCCAACGTCTGCGTCAAAATCGAATCCGACGGCACCAGCCACACCACAGCCTGTTTCCGCGTCGGCGGCAAAGCCTCAAATATCGGCTTCACCGACGCACAAGCCAAGAACGTCTTTCCGCCGCCAGTTGGAACCTTGTAACACACGTGCGGAACGCCATCGATCACGTTCTGGTAGCCCGGCATCTGCGGGGTGCCAACCTCGATCTGGCGAGACTCCCAAAACATCTTGAACGCTTCGCTCAGCGTAGGCTGCTCGTTGAGCTGGGTGAGGTAATCTTCTAGATCGGCGATCACCCGGTTTTGATACTTCTTCAACTCCATAACCAACACTCCTTAGAGACGGGTGATATCCCGAGGGATCTTCTTGAACGTGATATTCAGAGAGCGCAGCTCCTCATCAGACAACAAACACGTGTCGGCATAAATCACATACGAACTAGCCGCGCACTCAGGAGGGATCGAAGCCAGATAGTCACGATCCAAACTCGTCACACGATCCGGCTCGAACACGAAAAACAACGACGCGTCATCATGCCGTCCTAAGAAATACGGATGGGCACTGGGCGGATTCGAGAACGGCTGCCCAGTTTCGGTGAACCACACATACTCACGAACCCGCTCAAGAGGCACCTCTGGGTTCAAGTCACCTGCGAGAAGTAGTGGCGCGCCTAACTCGTAGAAAGAGAATGACCCTCCTGTTCTGGGCACTTCATCCTTATCGGTGCGGTATCCGTCGATCACTCGTTTGACCCGCTCTGCCGTGATTGATTCTGCGTAGTCGCTGAGCTCTACGAGGATGAATTTTCTGTCTGCGTCGTCGTACATATTTGAATTAAGCACGGCGTGTGCGGTCGTTCCTGAGCCTGCGAATGAGTCTAAGACGATGCCGTCTGTGTTGCCATGCAGGGCGATAATCCATTCGATTAGTGATAGTGGTTTCGGGGTGTCGAATTTCTTGTTTCCAAAGATTGCCTTGATTACTGCAGTCGCGTCGGCGTTAGTTCCATAGCCATCGAGCCACGTATTCCATCCGAATGATTTTTTTACGTCACGAATTTTCTCGTATGGAACCCAGCGCTCAGTCTCTCCATCTACAACAACCCCTGGGTCGTATGATGTTTTCTCCCAGTGAGCAGCCTCAGGATTGTCCAATAACTCTGACATACCTGCGTGAGCAGGACTCCAACGCCAGTAGCCGTCAGACCCGTCATTCTTGATTGGGAATACTTCTCCACCATTGGGTGCAGTAATGGGAAACCACAACGTCGGTCGATCTGATCGGTCGGAAGTTGCACCCCACTTTCGTAACTCACGCCCTTTTCGATACGGGCCCTTGCTGTCCTTGAGGTCAAGCTTCCCAGTTGTCTTCTCTTCTTTGACAAGACTTGATTGGTCACCCTTGGTGTAGAACAAAATGTATTCGTGTCCTGTTCGCAGGGCCGTTTTATCTTTCCCTCCACTTGGTTCAGAGCGCACTGGCGCACAAGCAAGTCGGTTTGCAGGGCCAAAGATTTCGTCCATGATGCAGCCTAGATTGGACAGCTCTGTGTCACCTATCGAGACAGCAATCAATCCGTTTCTGGCTAGCAGGCGATGGAGAAGTCTTAGCCGTGGGTACATCATGCATAGCCATTTGTCATGGCGGGAGAGGTCTTCGCCTTCTTTGCCGACGACTTCGCCAAGCCATTTTTTGATTCGTGGGTCGTTGACGGCGTCGTTGTAGATCCAGCCTTCGTTGCCTGTGTTATAGGGAGGATCGATGTAGATACAGTCGACTTTTCCTTCATAGCGCGGCAGGAGCGCTTTGAGGGCTTCGAGGTTGTCACCATGAATAATCATGTTCTGTGAGCCGTTGTCCGCATCGTGCTGGCCGTGCTCGTCATATGAGTATTGGCGGTCGAGGACGCGGTAGGGAACGTCGAGGTGGTGGGTGATCACCTTGTCTTTACCGACCCAGTTCAGTTCTGGCATTAGCGTTCCTCCTTAGGCTCGTGAGTATTGTTGGGATGTGGTTCTTCTGCGGCTTGACCGGTGCGGACCCATTCGTCGATTTCTGAGAGTTTGAACTTCCACACCCTGCCGACCTTGTAGGCGGGAAGATTGTGCGTCGCGATCCATTTCGTGATGGTTTCCCGGCGCACACCGAGGTGAGTTTGCGCTTCTTTCATGGTGACCCAGTTTTCTAATTCAGCTTCGCTCATCGTTCCTGCCTTATCGCGTGAAGATCCGGGTTAATAACTGTGGCATCGACATTGAAGGTCGTGCCTTCTTGTGGAAAGCAGTTCTCGCCATCCGCGTTATGCATTTCCCAGTGGCTTGAGGCAGCACCTTCATAGCCTTGCGCCCGAAACGTGCAAGAAATCTTGATGAACTTCGCTGTCGCCGGTGGGCTGTCAGGAATGCTGATTTGCGTGGTGCCGACGGGTCGTAGTCGCGGGTCTGTTGGATTCGTACAGATGAGTGTCCGGTTGGTCCAGTTGATGCTGCCCACGTTGCGCAATGTCCAGGTGTGAGTGAACTCGGTCCAAAATCCTGGCTTGTGTTTTTGCAGTGCGGGCGGTTCTGTCACGTCGACGCGATCTCCTTGATAGAGCGGCTGCGGCGCGGGGTTTATTTCTTCTGGTTCCTGGTCTTCAAGGCGAAGTCGGTAGCAGTGTTCGAGGACATCGCAATGGTCTGGGTCATGGATGATCGCATCAAACCAGTCAGTGAGTGCCCAAATGAATGCTTCTGGTTCGATAGTGAGGGTTGAGGGCAGTCCGGTGTCTTTGCCGACTTCTTGGCAGCGGTCACCCAATGTGTGCCTCGTGCTAGTGGACGGCGTTAAGTGCTCACTAAGAAAGCTCAGCAGCGACTGTTTGTTGATCTGCTCTGGCATCGAATCACGTAGCGGGTCGGACAGTTCTTGGTCGCCGCGAAAGAGCGCCGTCCAGTACGAAGTGGAATAGACTGCGGCGCTTCCTGCTGCCTCAAAAACTGCGCGTACGAACTTACTCTGCGATTTTATCGGAGCTTTTGGCTTGTAAATTGCGCGGCAAAAGGCGCTCAGGGTCAATGATCCACCTCCGCCACGCATCTTCTAGAAGAAACTCTGGAAGATCTAGAAATTCCTGCCCTTTCATCGTCCGTCGTCTAGAAAATTCGTCCACTTTGATTGAAGTGTGAGCAAAACACGAGCCGACGAGACGAGCAACTGTCATCTCATTATCGCACACCGACTCGCGCTAACGCTCACGAACACGCACCAACTGGTGGTGGGTGCCCTGATCGTAGCGAAGGAGGTGAAGCACATGGGAAGGAACCGTAAGCAGACGTCCGCGAAGGTGGCGTCCAAGGCATCGAAGATTCTGACCGATGGCCGTTATGGCAAGGACTCGAAGTCCGTGGCTGCGTCAGCGTTGGCGCAGGCCAAGCCATCCAAGCGCGGCAAGTAGCCGCAATCACTCCTGCTCTGGTGTGAGTGCTTCTCGCACCAGAACAGGTGGAGGCGGTAGTGCTGGTGGCCACCGGTACTGACGTTCTCCGAAGCCTGAGCGTGATTGTTCGGGAGCTCATCTGGCGGATGAGCGACCTCCACAGCGAGTGCTGGCTGTGGTTGTAGACAAATGAACCACTAGTGAGACCTGCTCTGGGAGCGCTCGGCGGGTCACCGCACCCAACCCCTCTTTGCTGAGGGCTGGGTGGGGTGGCTCGCCTTTGTTGTCTTCCAAGTAGTTCTCACCAGTGATCTGAGCCAAACAGATCAGGTCTCCAAATCACCGGGATTCCCGGAGAAATGGAGATCCTTCGATGAAGGTCACCTTCAAGCACGAAGCAGATAACAACAAGAACGAGTCCATCACTGACACTTTCGACATTGACCCTGGCGAGTTCGCTCTCATGATCGCGACCAACCGTGAGCAACGTGCCGCCGCTACTGGTGTTCCGCTCTACCAGGTTAAGCCCTGCACGCCGCAGAAGATTCTGGACGAGTTGTGGAACGCAGAGGAAGCGGCCACGCATCAGGCGGTTCGCGCCGATCGCGGCAAGGGTAAGAAGAAATGTACGTGTGGGGCTGGGTGCGGTCCTCGACGTGGATGCCGCGTCCCGAATAACAAGCCGTTTTCGTATGAGCAGATGCTCGAGATCGATCTTGACCCTGCTTCACCGGGTATCAGCGCTGAAGACCAGGTCATCGAACGCGAGGACAGTGTCGAGCGTGCCTGTGATCTCGAGGTGATGCGTGACGTCATCGCTGGTTTGGATTCGCAGCATCGTGAGGTGATGACGCGTCTGCTTGCAACCGACAAGCTCAATCAGGCGCAGGTGGCGCGCGATATGGGGTTGACCCGTGCTCGGGTATCGCAGCTGGTGGCAGAGGTAAAACCGCTGATCCGGCAGGCGGTTGAGGAGGCCCGATTTAACACTTCGAGCGGTGTCGGCAGTGGGGTGAAGGGAGAAGCCAACCGGGCTGCTCCCGCAAATGAGGAAGAAAGGTAAGCCCGATGGCTCGACATAGTCTCAAGCTTCATATTGCCCGGCATATCCCTGACAACCCCGGAATCGTCGCCACCAAGAATGTGACGCTGCGTGAACGGCTCATGCGCCTACTGCTTGGTACCCCACGCAAAGTCATGATTCTCGTTCCCGGTGACTCGGTCAAGCAGATCGACATCACCGAAAACACCGATGACGACCTCATGGCCCTGGCCGATGCTCTCAAGGCGGGTGAATCCAAATGATGATGCCGGAAATTAACGCCTTCATTCGTGATGGAAACCAGACGATGCGATCGCTCGCTGATTTGCTTGCGCGGGCTCAGCAGATCGTTGAGGAGAGCTTCGAAGACCACGCAGGAATGCCTGGTGAACGCCCGGAGCTTGCCCTGCAGATCAAGGAACCCTTCGAAACCATCCCAGCCACGCACGCCCAGCCAGAACTACTTGCGGACGAGCCAGAGGTTGAACCTGAACCGACGGTGACGTTGGAAGAAGTACGTGCTTTTCTTTCCGAGCTCTCAGCGCAAGGTCACACGGCAAAGGTTCGTGAGCTGATCGTCGAGGCTGGTGCGGACAAGCTCTCAGCGGTGGATCCGGCGAAGTTCGGCTGGCTGCTGGATCGAGCGAAGGAGATTGCTGATGGCACCGTCTGATCACGCACTCCTCTCAGCTTCTGGTGCTTACAGGTGGCTCAACTGCACACCCTCAGCGTGCCTCGAATCCGATGAGCCAGAATCCACGTCTGCGGCTGCCGAGCAAGGCACCGCCGCCCATGCACTGGCTGAGCACAAGCTCCGTCGCGCTTTGAAGCAGCGCTCGAAGCGGCCAGTCTCAACTTGGGTTGATGACGAGATGGAAATCCTCACGGACGACTATGTGGCGTTCGTCCAAGAACGCATCTCCATCGCCCAAGAATCCTGTGGTGATCCGCAGGTGCTGATCGAGCAACGCCTAGATTTCAGCCATGTGGTTCCGGGAGGTTTTGGCACCGGGGATTGCGTGATCATCGCCGAACCCACCTTGCAGATCATTGATCTCAAATACGGGCAAGGTGTGTTGGTTGAGGCTGAGCGTAATCCCCAGTTGATGCTCTACGCTCTCGGAGCCCTTCACACTTTCGGCGACCTGTACGACATCGAGCGCGTAGCGGTGACGATCTACCAACCGCGCCGGGGCAACGTCGACACCTGGGAAATCCCCGTCGCCGACCTCGAAGCGTGGGCTGAGGCAGAGGTGAAGCCGAAGGCTGAGCTGGCAGCGGCTGGCGAGGGCGAGTTTTGTCCGGGCTCGTGGTGTCAGTTCTGCAAGATTGCACCCACGTGTCGGGCGCGAGCGGAAGCCAACCTCGCCCTTGCAAAGCACGAGTTCGTCCCACCAGCAGAACTGTCCGACAGCGAGATTGCCGACGTGCTCACGCGGATTCCACAGCTCAAAACCTGGGCGTCGGACGTGGAAGCCTACGCCCTTTCCAAGGCCGTCAACCAGGGCGTGGTCTTTGAGGGGTTCAAGCTCGTAGCCGGACGGTCGATACGCAAATACACCTCCGAAACCGATGTCGCTGCAGCGGCTGAGGCGGCTGGCTATAGGGACATCTATGACCGCAAGCTCATCACCCTCACAGCGATGGAACGCCTCATGGGTAAACCCGCCTTCAACGAGATCCTCGGTGACCTCGTGACCAAGCCTGCAGGAAAACCCACGTTGGTTCCTGCATCCGATAAGCGGCCAGCGCTTGACCTGGTGAGTGCGGCCACCGATTTTCAACCAAACAAGTAACTAGTAGAAAGAAGAATGATTATGTCAACGACTAACACAACTCGTATTGTGACCGGCGAAGTCCGGCTGTCCTACGCACACGTGTGGGAGCCGAACTCCATCCAGGGAGGCAAACCGAAGTACTCCGTCTCCCTAATTATCCCGAAGTCCGATACTGCCACGATTGCGGCGATCGAGAAGGCCGTGGATGTAGCCATCGAAGCAGGTATCGGGAAGTTTGGTGGCAAGCGCCCCAACAAGGCCGCCCTCAAGTTGCCGCTGCGCGATGGGGATATTGAGCGTGACGACGAAGCCTACAAGGGTGCCTACTTCCTCAACGCCAACTCCCTGACCGCTCCGCAGATCGTCGATCAGAGCGTCGCCCCGATCCTCGACCGCGCCGAAGTGTACTCGGGCTGCTACGCACGCGTATCCCTGTCCTTCTATGCGTTCAACACAAACGGCAACCGAGGCATCGCCTGCGCACTGGGCAATATCCAAAAGACCCGTGACGGCGAGAGCCTTGGCGGTGGACGAGTTTCCGCTGAGACCGACTTCGGTGTCTTCGCCGCTGATGACGATTTCCTGAACTAACCATCCCCACACGTGGAGGGAATCAGCACATCTTGTTGGTTCC